>MAAC01011323.1_pt1 | contig 98096 bp, 89 predicted proteins | sample 1115981 | NCBI WGS metagenome assembly MAAC01 (sample SAMN04961126, study PRJNA320927) | seawater metagenome | isolation source: sample BD02T64 sea water enriched with oil for 64 days | place: USA:Gulf of Mexico | collected 2013-07-27 | reverse complement strand
CAGATTATATATTTATTTGCAGTGTAATTTAACTAAATTGGAGAAGATATGTCTGATATTGCATCTAAAGTAAGAGCTATCATTGTAGATAAGCTAGGCGTGGACGTAAGCGAAGCAACCAACGAAGCAAGCTTCACAAATGATTTGGGAGCTGACTCTCTAGACACTGTAGAGTTGATCATGGAATTCGAAAAAGAATTTGACATTCAAATTCCAGATGACCAAGCAGAAGGTATTGGTACAGTTGGTGCTGCTGTTGAGTTTATCGAAAACGCACTTAACTAAGAAAATTGAAAAGAAAACACTTAAAACTTCGGTTTTAAGTGTTCTTTTCTTTTTACATGCTTTATTTAGCATGCAATTATTCGCACAACTATCAAGTTTGCGAATAATTTAGTTTAAAAACGAAATTAAAATCCGGCTTGATTTTATTTTTCATGGATATTTATATTCAAAATGAAAAAATATTAATCAATTATGGATTGAAACAATAGAATTTAGCGTCAAATTAGTATCTTCTATCGATTTTGACTTTATCTAAAGTCAGAAGTGAATTTGCTAGATTGAAAAATAGCTTCATATGGAACTGAAAAGAGTAGTAGTAACAGGTCTTGGTGCACTTACACCACTAGGAAACGACGTGAAATCTTATTGGAATGGATTGATAAACGGCGTTAGTGGAGCTGGACCTATCACCCATTTTGATGCAGAAAAGTTTAAAACACGTTTTGCATGTGAATTAAAAGACTTTAACCCTTTAGACCATATCGACCGTAAGGAAGCCCGTAAAATGGATCCTTATACTCAATATGCTATGGTAGCATGTGAGGAAGCAATAAAAGACTCTGGGCTAGATTTGGAAGCCATTGACTGCGATCGAGCGGGTGTTATTTGGGGATCCGGAATTGGCGGAATCTATACCTTTTTCCACGAAGTAATGAATTTTAGTTCAGGAGACGGAACACCAAGATTTAATCCATTCTTTATTCCAAAAATGATTGCTGATATAGCATCAGGAATGATTTCTATGAAATATGGATTTAGAGGTCCTAACTTCACTACTGTTGCTGCTTGTGCATCTTCTACCAATGCGATCATTGAAGCTTACATGTACATTCAACTGGGAAAAGTTGATGTAATGATCACTGGTGGCTCTGAAGCTTCAGTTAATGAAGCCGGGATTGGTGGATTCAACGCACTAAAAGCACTATCAACAAGAAATGATTCTCCTGAAGCAGCTTCCAGACCTTTCGATCAGGAAAGAGATGGATTTGTACTTGGAGAAGGTGCGGGAACTATCATTCTTGAAGAATACGAGCACGCAGTTAAAAGAGGAGCAACTATCTATGCTGAATTAGTAGGCGGTGGAGCTGCTGCTGATGCACACCATATTACTGCACCACATCCAGAAGGATTGGGAGCAAAATTGGTAATGAAAAATGCATTAAGGGATGCTAATTTAAAGCCAGAGGATATCGATTATATTAATGTTCACGGGACATCTACACCACTTGGAGATATTGCTGAAATAAAAGCAATTCAAGACGTATATGGAGACCACGCATACAATATGAACATTAGTTCTACAAAATCTATGACAGGTCACCTTTTAGGTGCTGCTGGAGCTGTAGAGGCAATTGCTTCTATTCTAGCTGTAAAAGAAGGCATCATTCCTCCAACAATCAATCATTCAACGAATGATGAAAGTATTGACAGCAAATTGAATCTTACCCTGAATAAAGCTCAGAAAAGAGAAATCAAAGCTGCTATGTCGAATACATTTGGATTTGGAGGTCACAACGCATCTGTAATCTTTAAAAAGATATAAATTGATTCGAAATATTTGGCATAAAATTTTTCGAAGAAAGGCTATAAAAAGCTCTTTAGACGTACGTCTAGAGGGCTTTTTGCTTTCAATCCTAAATGAAAAGCCAAAAGACCTGAGCTTATATAGGCAGGCTTTTTCACACAGTTCAGTGGAAAAAACGGTGTATACCAATGGAGAACGCTTAGAATTTCTCGGTGATGCTATCTTAGGAGCTGTAGTTGCAGCAGAATTACACATCCTATACCCAAATAAATCGGAAGGACACTTATCTACGATGCGTTCAAAAATTGTAAGTAGAAAGCAACTGAACACTATAGGAAAACAACTTAAGCTAGAAAGTTATATCATAGCATCGGAGCAGGCATTTCAAAGTAAATCAATTGTTGGAAATACTTTAGAGTCTGTTATAGGTGCCATTTATTTGGACTTAGGCTGGTCGAAATCCTATGATTTTATTCTTAACCAAATTTTCCCCCGTGTTAACTTAAGAAAACTTGTTAACAGCATTAATAGTTACAAAAGTTATGCGCTGGAGTGGGCCCAGAAAAATAAGCAGGTAATTGAATTCAAGACGATATCTGAAAGTGGAGAAGACCACGATAAAACCTACGAAATAGCGCTATACCTAGAAAAAAATGAATTGAGTTCTGCCAAAGCTACCTCAAAAAAGAAAGCCGAAGAAATAGCCGCAAAAAAAGCTTACGAGCTCAATTATTTTAGCACCAACCAATAATTTCACACCAATGAAAAAAATTATACTTCTAATTTCTGTATTGATTATGACCATTTCTTGTGTGGAGGAAACCGCCAAGAAAAAATATATCACAAGAATTCATACCGAAATTAATATTGAGAACATAAAACATCCTGAAGCCAATGTATTCCTTCAAAGGAGGGGGGATAATATTGACATGAACAATATTGACACCTTGTCGTTCGAAGAAGGCAGCAACTTGACATTTAATTTACAAGATAGTGTTCCTAATTACTACCGACTGATTCATCATGACTTCTACCTAGACCTGTACTTATCGCCAAGAGATAGTTTATCAATCCATTTTGATAATAACGAAATGATGACGAGTCTTAAGTTCAAAGGAGAAAGAGGAAAGCAACAAAATAGATATCTTGCTGCTAAAAGGTTCTTTATGAATAAATATATCACCGATAGTCTTTTCATGCAAGAACCTGCAATCTTCAATAAATCCTTATTAAAAATTCGAAAAGAATATATGTTTGCGCTAAATGAGGCCAACCTACAGGAGCAGGATTTCAGAAAAATAGAACGAAGAGCTATTGATTATATTCTAGCAAAACTGGAATTAATTTATCCTTCAAATTACGAGAAGTTGAGAGGAGCACCTCTATTAATCAGCAAGGATTATTATGACTTTGTAGCGAACTATCATTCAGAAGACCCTATTCTACTCGGAATCCCTGAGTATATAGACTTCTATAGCTCGTATTTAATATTGAAGGCATTTACACTAAATGAAAACACTACTTATAGTAAAGAGGAAATTGATGTTGAAATAAATAAGACATTTAAAAGTGAAGAATTTAGAAAATACTTCAAGAATTTCCTTAAATTATAGGAAAACAGACCAAGAAGAAAAACATAACTTAGTCCAAAATATATTGGTATGGCTATTCAAAAACCTTTCAACCTACAAAAATGGATAGAGGAAAACAGAGACCTCTTGAAGCCCCCTGTAGGAAATAAAAACTTATATGTAAACGCTGGTGACTTTATCGTCATGATTGTTGGTGGCCCAAACGCAAGGAAAGATTATCATTACAATGAAACAGAGGAATTATTTTATCAACTAGAAGGGAATATTTGTGTCCGAATTCAAGAGGATGGAAAACCTGTTGATATTGAACTTGGCCCTGGAGACATGTTCCTTTTACCGGGAAAGACGCCGCATTCACCTATGCGTTCTGAGGGATCTATTGGCTTAGTAATTGAAAAAGTTCGCTCTGGAAATGAAAAGGATGGATTACTTTGGTTCTGCGATAATTGCAATAATAAATTGCATGAGACCTATTTTAGTTTGACCAATATAGAAAGCGACTTCCTACCAAGATTTCAGGAATTCTATGGATCCGAAAGTTTAAGAACCTGCAAGCAATGCGGAACCACAATGGAAACAGACGAAAGATTCGTACGTAAATAACAATCAATTCAGATCATTATGATCTAAAAACTCATTACCTCGACCGATTAGGTCGGGGTAAAATTTTATAAAATAATCTCTAATTTTAGATTCATTAGCCAGAAACACTTCTATTGACAAGGCTAAATTCATCTTACCCCCAACACGCCTATTACTAATTCCTAATAAAACCATCTCCATAACCTCTAACTTGCCATAATTCTCCAATAAGTTATTCGCGTACATATACCCATAGAAACCTTGCGCACGATCATTAAAATAGTTTTTATGCAGATCTAGAGATCGATAGGCTTTATTAGAAAATTCGGTCAATGGAATATTTGAGAACTCAGTCCAGTAATTACAAAGTAAATAGTCGAAATACAAATCGGAAAGCACGGTTGCGTACTTTCCGAATTGTGGAGTAAATATTTTCTGAACTTGCTTTACTAGAGGATGACTATCTGTATAAAGATCTATAGCTTTATGAAGTTCCATCCCTGCAAAAATTTGCGCATTTAATTCGGTATTTTCGGATAAGATTAGCTCCTTATTTCGAACAAAATCCCCCAAATAATTACCGGTCATAATGGCCGATTTATTCCCCGATAAATGTAAGTGTGCAAGAAAATTCATATTATACCAATGTTGAGTGCAAATATTTGTGCCAACACAGCTCTTCCAAATCTACCGTATGATCGATTCTTCCCAGTTGCAATAAACGTTCCTGAACCAGGTGCAGTTGATCTGTATCAATTTCACTCTCTAGCGCCCATTTAGTATCTATATACCAGTCATGAACATCTTCTAATTTTAAGCCATAGCGCCAGGCAACTACCTCTTCAGCATCCGGACGTTTTACAAACTGTCGACAACTCTGATTAATGGCTTCCAGAAGAGCATCTATATGGTCCTCGGAATTTTCCAACACCTCATTCCTTACGGCAATTACAAAACTTGACCAGGGTGTAGGACAAATTCCAACTCTTCTAAATTCACCATTATCAACGAAAGGCTTGGTCGTCAGTTTTTCCCACAGAAAATAATCCGATGAGCCCTTTGCTAGCGCTTCTCTACCTCCATCAATATTACCCACCAAATCGAAATTAAGATCATTTAGATTCCAACCACTATTATCAGCCATTACATAGGCCATCATATGAGAGCCCGAGCCGTATCGACTAATAGCGGCGGTTTTATTTTCAAGATCTTTAATGGATTGATAAGGTGATTTTGCATTCACATGCACCCCCCAATTTAAGGGAGATTTTATATAAAGCTGTACAATTTTACAATCGTTCCCTTTGATGATATCAGCTACTATACCTTCTGTTAGTAAAACCGCAACATCCAATTTCTTTTCTCTTAGGTCTTTACACATTGCACCAGTTCCGCCCTTATAATCACGCCATTCAACATCGATACCATAATTGGCAAAAAAACCAGATTCTATAGCCAAATGCCAAGGCATATTAAAGTGTTCCGGCACTCCTCCGACTATTAAGTGTTTTTTCATGTCATTTAGTTCAAAAAGTTATACATATTGATGTTCAAAAACCTCTCCAAAGATCGAAATCTAAGGTATATTAATACTTCAATTACAAAATTTGGCAGATTGGGTAAAATCTTGAACAAAACAAGGAAGTATTCCAGCAAATAATTCGTTTTCGGGTGCGGATAATTTGTAATTTTGCCAAAAACGAGGATACATGTACCAGGTAAAATATAGATTACTAACTGAAGAGGAGCAAACGCATCTTAGCCAAGAGTTCATACAATACTTGGCCTCCAATTCGATTACTGGAGAAGATTGGGAATCTATCAAGAAAAATAAACCAGATGAAGCTCAAAAACATTTCGCCATTTTTAGCGATATGGTTATGGAAGGTGCAATCGATAATATACACTATATAGAACTCAAAAAAGAGGATAGCATTCAACTTATGGCTTGCCTAAAAGAAGAAGCCAAGATAATACAATTGGACATTGAAAAATCATCCTTTTCTTTTTTAGAGAATAGTAGTATTCAATCATTAGCGGAGGGTAAATTAAAGCTGGACGACTTAAAAGCCAAAATTTTCAGTTCTGAACTAAAATATCCAACCGATAGAAATCTTTTTGTGTTTTCAATGTTAAATCAAGGATACACGCCTGTTTCTAAAGAATATTGGAACAACTTCAACAGCTTAATTAAGAAATAAAAAAATCCCCGAACATAATGCTCGGGGATTTTCTTTATATTCTCTTCTGTTATTTCAATTCTTCTGGTATCATACAAACTGGTATTGGCACCATCTTATGAAGGTTTACTTCATGTCTCCTTTTGTAAATAATAAAGACTTCTTTTTCCCTTCCTTCTAAATCATCAGCAACGGTCCCAGCGTCGTATTCTATCATGGCCTTTTCCAATTCCGGATAAGATGCACCAATCTGCGCTTCATCGTTTCTTCCATCTTCCCATAGTCCATCAGTTGGGTGTGCAACTTGTATTGAATCAACAATCCCCAGTTCCTTTGCTATGGCAAACACTTCCGATTTATTTAAATCAGCTATTGGGCTTAAATCTACTCCACCGTCGCCGTATTTAGTGAAAAAACCTATTCCGAAATCCTCTACCTTATTTCCTGTACCAGCAACTAATAATCTTTTTCCTCCAGCTACAGTATAAAGTATGGTCATACGAAATCGAGCTCTTGCATTAGCCATAGATAAATGCGTGATAGCATCTTCTGGAAGTGCAGACTTAAAAGCATCAAATGATACCGTCGAATCGATAAGTTGCCTGCCTACATTATCAAACTTATTGAGCATCCAGTCAATGTGCTCTTCTCCTCTTTCAAATTCACTTTTAATTTGATGTATTGGCATGGTAAGGCAACACACATGCCTTCTAGTCATCGCACACAATGCCGAGGTCACAGCAGAATCTATACCTCCTGAAATACCTACAACAAATCCATCTAAACCAGTCTGTTCACAATAGTCATCCAACCATTTAACAATATGGTTTATCACTTCTTTTGACTTCATTTTCTGCGTTTTTTGACTTTAGAGCACAAATATAATCATCCCAAACGTAATTTGCATATCCTAAGGCTAGGTTTAGAATAACACACCTGCCTGGAGAGCAAAATGATTAAAGAATCCATCGTCTTTATACCCTTCCAACTTCTCAAAGGAATTTAATAATCCATTATTATATCCCAATCCAAAAAATAGGTCCGTTTCCTCGCTAATTTCATATTGAGTTCCAATACCTAAAATTAGATTCAATCCAAAATCTTCCGAATGATTATCACCTGCCATCTCATAAGGCAATTCGTTCTTTCTAAAGTCCACCTTCTCCTTCAATTCGATAGAAGGAGCTAGACCTGCTTTTAACCAATAAGAAAAATAACCTATTTCACGTGTATGCATTCGGATTGCCAGAGGAATTTCCAGATGCTGCGTATTGAATGTCGCCTCAATGGGATTTCCTTCATTATCACTAAAGGAGAATTTTGAGCCTTTAGTTGTTACGTCTATACCTGTCATCCAACTATAGTTTCGATCTTCTACTTTAATTGTGGTTACAAAACCCCAGGAAAATTTTATTCTATTTACTTTATCCGAATAGTCACCATCTGATGATATATAGGAAATGGTTGGTGACATTTGCATACCTACTCTTATATCCTGAGCATTTGAAGTAGTGTACATCAAAAGCATTAAAACGATTATCTTTTTCATGCGTTGATCCTTATCTTTTATAATTAAAAACTTTATACATTTGCTAAGTACACTACGAAAGTACTAATTTTTAACAGCCTATCTTATGCTTTTTACTAGTCGAAATTCGATTATCTACATCGCTTCGATCATAATATTCTCATTTTCAGCATGTAATGATGATAATAAGTTAGAAGTAAACTTGGAAGGAAATGAACGAGATGTCTCTATAGCCTATTTTGACCAGGCTTTTTGGCAACTTGACAGTTTAAACTTCGGTGAAGGTATTCAAGAAATGGAAAAAAAATATCCCGATTTCTTTTTAAACAACTCTGTTTCAGAAAAAGATTGGTATACCAGATTCCAAGATGAAAAGATTCATAATTTTAGCGACTCCCTTTTTACTCTTTTCAGAGATTCTGTACAATATACAGTAGAGTTGAACGAAGGGTTTAAACGCTTTCAATATTTTTTCGAAGGAGAAAATTTACCTCAAATTGCTGCTTGGTTTTCCAATTTTGAAATGACAAGCGCAATAGTAAGTTCTGAAAATACCTTATTTATTGCAGGAGAGCACTTCTTAGGTCCAGAGCACCAATTTTACAATGGCGTACCGGAATATATCCGATTCGACAAACAACTGGCCTTTATGAGCCCGAAAGTGATGCTAGAATGGTCTAACCGTTTCAATGCAGTAGATGAAAATGACCAAACTTTTCTTTCTAGAATTATTTACGAAGGGAAAAGGCTATATTTTACTGAGCAATTACTGAATCTTGAAGATGACAATAGAATAATTGCCTATTCGAAGGAAAATATTCGGTGGTCGGAAAAAAATGAAGGAAGTATTTGGCAATTCTTCATTAATAACGATTATCTTTTCTCTAACGAACAGAAATTAAAAAGACGATTTATAGACCCAAGTCCATTTTCAAAATTTTATACTGGCAATGACAATGCAACACCGGGAAGAATTGGAACATGGATAGGCTGGAAAATTATCCAATCCTATATGGAACACAATCCGAAAGTTAGTTTATCAGCACTAATGAAGGAGAAAAATGCCAAAAAGATACTTAACAAATCAAAATACAAACCGAAAATTTAACAATCATGGCAACTAAACAAACTGAAATTAATTTCAAAATCGAACTGGATGAGAACAATATTCCAGAAAAGATGAAATGGAGTGCTACTGATGGACAAGAAGAAGAAAAAACCTGCGAAGCAGTTATGATGAGTATTTGGGACAAATCAGAAAATACTGCCCTAAGGATTGATCTTTGGACAAAAGACCTATTGATGGATGAGATGAAAATGTTTATTCATCAAACCATGGTAACTTTGGCAGACACGTATGAGCGTTCTACCAATGATGAAAAGCTAGCCAATGATATGCGAGACTTTTGTAAGCATTTTGCTGAAAAAGCCGATATCTACGACAAATAAACCAATTAAAAAGCCAGTCCCGAAGTTTCGAGACTGGCTTTTTAAATTGTCTTTGTACTTTTAAAGAGGCGGTTTAATATAGTATTCTTATTAAAAAAATAGATTGGTAATGAAACTGTTTTGTTCTTTTGCCTTGATGCAAAATGAACCAAAAGATCAAGACTTCTTTTAAATAATTAGAAAATGCTACGCCTCCTTTCAGGCTGCTAAAAATAACTCGCTCCGCTCAGACAGATTTTTAGGCAAAAAGCCTTTCAGTTACCTTGATTTTCAAACTATTTTAAAAATGTCGAGATAGTTTTACTGGTTCGGATGCTTTTTAGAAAGTCAAAATTAAGATCTAGTGAATACATAAACGTAGCCTGTAGTGACGCAATGAACGACCCGTAGGGGGTGATCCTTATTTTGACAAGATTTTTTGCTTTCTTTTTTATCGAATGAAAAAAGAAAGAGCCCAGCGGCTTGAGCGAAATATCAACGCGGTTTACTTTTAAAAAATTACGAATTACTTGTCCCTTGCTACTTGCTACTACCTCCTGTACTTTTTCCTTGATGAAAAGGAACTAAAAAACAAGACTTATTTAAGGACAATCTAACGCGAAAATAAACAGATCGTATTAAGGTCGTTTTGCCTTAAAGAATTCCTGCATTAATTTTTTGGCCTCTGTCTCTTTTATTCCTTGTACAACCTCACACTTGGGATGTAATAAATCAAGATTTCTGGAAATAGGCCCTCTTTTTTCATCGGTAGTAGCAAACACCACTTTTTTCAATTGAGTCCAATAGGCCGCCCCACTACACATTACACAGGGTTCTACCGTCACATATAATGTACATTGATCCAGGTATTTTTTCCCTAAAAATTCAGCGGCTGCAGTGAAGGCTATCATTTCTGCATGAGCAGTAAAATCTACTAATTGCTCTGTCTGGTTATGAGCTCTGGCTATGATTTGATTGTTTGAAACAATAACAGCACCTATTGGCACTTCCCCTTTGTCAAATGCCACTTTAGCCTCTTTGAGTGCCTCAGACATAAAATAATCATCAGAAAAAACAGTAAACATCACGATTTGGTATAAAGTAGTTCAATGATAGACTGTCCCACAGCTTTAAGACTTTCTTTTGAAATGTGTTCTGGAATATCCGAAGTAGTATGCCAGTAAGGAAAATAACCATGTTCAGTATCTTTACGATAATCTGATACTAATAAACAAGGTATTTTAGCTTTGGTTAGATTATTAATATAATAGTGATCTGATACAAGGACACCTATCGGTTTTTGGATAAAAAAGGAATCATAGCCTAATTCACCTGCAATATTCCAAAGTTTATCTTGCACAGATCCTGCAAATATCTTTGAGACATCTTCCTTGAAGAAGGTCGCATTTTCAGCGCCAACCATATCCAGTACGATACCATACTGATATTCCTTTTTCACACCACGAGCCCAATACTGTGCTCCGAGGCTCCAAGTATGCTTTTTTCTGGTGGATGATTCCGGATAAATTCCTTGATCGTCTCCATCGAAGAATATAAAATCTACTCCCAGATCCAAATCATATTTTTGAATTTCTTTTGCTAATTGCAATAGAACGGCTGTTCCTGAAGCCCCATCATTGGCCCCTGGAACGGGACTGTTAGACATTAAACTATCAAGATCGGCAGTTAGCCTACTATCGTAATGCCCACACAATAATATCCTATTTTTTAATTCCGGCTTGTAGCTCCCTGAAATATTAAAAATCTCCAGGATTCCATTTCCACTATCTACAAGACCATGATTTATCTCCGGCTGATAGCCACTTTCTTCTAAGGATCTAACAATGAATTTCCGGCAAAGGTGATGTGCTTTACTACCCGGTATTCTTGGCCCGAGCTGAACTTGTTTTTCGATACTCCTAAAAGCTTCTTCTGCACTAAAATTTGGCGTAAAAGTGCTTAAAAGCAGCTTATCTCTATCGGAAGTATTATCACAAGACAAAAAGAGAACCATTACCAAAGCAATGATTCCCTTTAAACTATATACATAATATATCTTCTTTCCCATAATTTAGGAATCCTTAGACCAGGTAGTTCCTTCTTTACTATCCTTTAATACAATTTGCATTTCTGATAGCTCATTTCGAATTTCATCGGCCAAGCCCCAATTTTTATTTTCTTTGGCTTCTGTTCTCAGCTGAATAAGTAATTCAACCAATTGGGATTCTTTAGAGTCATTTTCATCTTTGGCTCCATTCTCAAGGAAATTAACTCCCATAATCTCTATCAGGAAGTCATCAATAATCTTCTTGATCAAGTGAACATCCGCAGAAGTCAAGCTTAATTTTTCGGCCAAGGCGGAATTAATCCATTTTACAGCCTCAAACAGATAAGAGATAGTAAGTGGAGTGTTGAAATCATCATTCATGGCTTCGTAACACTTATCTTGAAGTGCTTTTACATCCACGTCCGAAGATTCACCCACCTTCACTGCTTTCAGATTATCATAAGCAGCAATCAACCTCTGAAGTCCTTTATCAGCAGCCTCGAGTGCATCACTACTGAAATCCAGCGTGCTTCTATAATGTGCCTGCATGATAAAGAATCGAACCACAAAAGGTTCAAATCCCCTTTCAAAAAATTCATTATTTCCTTCGAATAATTCATCTGGCAATAAGGTATTGCCAGTAGATTTACTCATTTTTGCACCATTCAAAGTTAGCATATTCCCATGCATCCAATAGTTCACCGGATCATGATCATGCGCTACACGACATTGTGCAATTTCACATTCGTGATGTGGGAATTTAAGATCCATTCCTCCACCGTGAATATCAAAATTAGCACCTAGGTATTTACTGCTCATCACAGAACACTCCAAATGCCAACCTGGAAAACCTTTACTCCATGGTGATGACCATTGCATTATATGCTGAGGGCCTGCTTTCTTCCATAAAGCAAAATCCAAAGGATTTCTTTTTTCCGTTTGTCCATCCAGAGATCGAGTTCCAGAAATCATTTCATCCAATTGTCTGCCGGATAATTTCCCGTAGCCAATATTTTTATCAAACTTTTCAACGTCGAAATAAACGGAACCATTTACTTCATACCCATAGCCTTTTTCAATGATTTCTTGAATCATGTCAATTTGTTCTACAATATGACCTGTGGCTGTAGGCTCAATTGAAGGGGGAATATTGTTGAATTTATCTAATACCTTATGAAAGGAAAGACTATATTTTTGAACAATTTCCATCGGCTCCAATTGTTCCAATCGTGCCTTTTTAGAAATTTTATCTTCTCCTTCATCCGCATCATTTTCCAGGTGTCCCGCATCCGTAATATTTCGTACATAACGTACTTTATAATCCAAATGATTTAGAAACCTATACACCATATCAAAGGAGATAAAGGTTCTACAGTTACCAAGATGAACATCGGAATAGACAGTAGGCCCACACACATATAATCCAACATGTGGAGGTTTTATTGGTGTGAATTTCTCTTTGGCTCTTGTAAATGAATTATATATCCTTAAATCTCCCATGAGGTCTTAGTAGACAGTAATTATTCGTTTCAAATTAACTATCATTTCATCCACCATCTCCGATAGGCCGAACTCATGTTGCCAATTCCAATCTGCCCTTGCTGCGCTATCATCTATTGATGCAGGCCAGCTATCCGCAATTTCTTGTCTATAATCAGTCTTATACGAAATCGTGAAATCTGGTACATGACGTATAATTTCTTTCGTCAGCTCCTTCGGATTGAAACTAATACTTCCTACGTTGTAAGACGATCTTATTTTCACCTGTTCTGCAGGAGCTTCCATAATGTCCAAAGTAGCTTTGATAGCATCTGGCATATACATCATTGGTAATGATGTATTTTCTGAAAGGAAACATTCGTATGAACTATATTTGATTGCCTCATGAAAAATACTAACAGCATAGTCAGTTGTACCACCACCTGGAGGTGCCGACCAACCTACAAGACCTGGATAACGAATACTACGTACATCAACACCAAACTTGTTATGGTAATATTCACACCAGCGCTCACCTGCAAGCTTACTAATTCCGTAAACAGTATTTGGTTCAGTAATCGTAAGTTGTGGTGTATCGATTGAAGGAGTAGTAGGTCCGAAAACTGCAATTGAACTTGGCCAATAAATCTTCTTTACCTTCTTGAATCTTCCTAAGTCTAATACATGAGATAAACTACGCATATTAAGACGCCATCCCAATTCAATATTTCTCTCTGCTGTTGCCGACAATATTGCAGCAAGCAGATAAACCTGAGTTACTCCAAATTCTTTAACAATTTGGTTAAGCTTCAATTCATCCATTATATCCAAATGAACAAATGGACCGCCTTCCATAATTTCTTCGGAGGCGTCACGAATATCTGAAGCTACGACTTGGCTATCGCCATATCGCTTTCTCAATTCTATAACTAAATCGGTACCGATCTGTCCGGCAGCACCAATTACCAATATAACTTCCTTGCTACTCATAGTGTGCTTTTATCAACATACAAATATACTACTCAGCATTGAATTTACGAAGAGATAAAATCTGAAATTCAATTAAAAAAAGGATTTCCTTATAAGAAGGAAATGTTATACACGAAAGATGAAAAAATGAAAAAAATTACCTCACTAATCTTATAAAAATAGTTCAATATAAATCTACATTATTGAACAGCTGTACCTACAGTAAAAGAACATAAACCTACAGTTCTAGGGCACTTCTTACACGTCTTCCCTTTTTTCTTGTATTTCTTACAGCACTTGTCCTTCTTCTTTTTCTTAAAAAGAAGCTCGTCGTTAAAACTTAAGTTCTGCAGATCAATAGGTTGATTGTTCTTTTCCAATACACAATTATTTACTGCAAATTTACTTATTTAGATCGAATATAATTAAGGGAAGGGCATTTATTTGATTATTTTAAAGTGATCGATAGTCCATTCAAACAATAGATTTTAATAAAAAGTGTAACTCACATTAATAAAACCAATCAAATATTATCTACAAAAAATTGGCTTAAAAACTACTTTCAAGTAACAGCTTCGTATAAGCTGATTTAGGATTGAAATACACCTCGCTAGCTGGCCCTATCTCTTCAATTTCACCATCTTTTAATACTAAAATACGATCGGAAATATAATGTACAACCGACAGGTCGTGAGAAATAAATATATAGGTAAGATCAAGTTGTTCTTTCAGAGCATTTAACAAATTTAGTATTCTCGCTTGAACTGAAACATCTAAAGCCGCTACTGACTCATCAAAAATAAGCACCTTAGGCTCTAAAGCCAAAGACCTTGCAATGCAAACTCTTTGACGTTGCCCCCCTGAAAGTTGATTAGGCTTTGAATCAAAATACTGTCTATCCAGTCCCACCTGATCCAAAAGTTCCAAACTTCTTAATTTCCTGTCTGAAACTGATCTTTTCGGAAAATGCACGGACTGAATCTCCATTAAATGTGAACCAATCTTTTGTTTATTATGCATGGCACCATAAGGATCTTGGAAAACCATCTGAACATCCTTTCTATACTCCCTAATTTCGGATTTTGAGAATTTTAAAATATTCTTATTTTGGTATTGAATCACCCCTTCTGCCGCATCCTCGAAAAGCATTAAACAATTTCCAAGCGTACTTTTACCACAACCTGAGGCGCCAACTAATCCCAATGTCTCTCCTTTAAAAAGATCGAAATTCAATCCTTTCAATACAGGCTCACTCTTTTTATCATAGGAGAACTTCAAATTCCGTACAGTCAAAATAGAGGATGTCCCTATGAATTCATTTTTCTCTTTAGGCTCTCTCAGCTTATCCCATAAATCTGGACTCGTGCTCTCAAATAATTCTACCGTTGGTAATGGACGAATATATCTATCCGTATTGGGTTTACAGTTCACTAATCCCTGGGTATAAGGATGTTTTGCATTATTGAATATTTCATAAGAAGACCCTGTTTCCACCAGCTCTCCGCTCTTCATTACTAAGATTCTATCCGCATAATTCACTGCAACATTTAAATCGTGGGTAATAAATAATACTGTTAGGTTGTGTTGCTTTTGGATATCCTTTATAAGGTCAAGGATTTCTTTTTGAACCAAAACATCCAAAGCTGTAGTAGGCTCATCGGCAATCAACATTTCGGGCTCAGAAGCCAATGCCATAGCAATCATTATTCTTTGCTTCTGCCCTCCTGAAAGTTCATGAGGAAAAGAAGCAATCGCCTTATCAATATCTTTTAATCGGACTTGACTTAATAAGTCTTTACAACGAATGGAACGCTCTTCTTTCGAAAGAGTTGTATTTTCTTTTAGTACTTCCTCAATTTGCCAACCGCAAGTATACACAGGATTCAAGCAATGCATTGGATTCTGAAATATTAGCGCCATTTTATTCGCTCGTATTTCACGAAATTTTTCAATAGGCCATTGCAACACGTTTTCCCCTTGAAAAATTATTTCACCACTCAATTGAAATGTATTTGGTATCAGATGAACCAGACTCATGGCGCTTATACTTTTGCCAGATCCAGATTCACCAACCATGGCTATAAATTCACTTTTATAGATATCAAAAGTTAAATCTTTAACCAGTTGTTTACCGTTTTCCTTTAAAGAAATTGAAAACTTTTTTACCTGGAGCCAACATGTAAAATCCTCCTTATTCATCTATAAAATATCCTTTCTATACGAGTCTAATTGAATAAATATAAACAATAACACTGTAAATCCCCAGAGAGATGATCCACCATAACTAAAAAAGGGCAATGGAATTCCTATAACCGGAACGATACCGATAGCCATCCCAATATTAATAAAGAAATGAATGAATATTATTCCAGCTACTCCATATCCATACACTCTAGAGAAAACTGACCGCTGTCTCTCTGCAATGAATATTAAGCGCATGATGAGTGCCGAAAACAACCCTACAATTACTAAACTTCCCAAGAATCCCCATTCCTCGCCAACTGTACAGAATATAAAATCTGTACTTTGCTCAGGAACAAAATTAAATTTGGTCTGAGTACCTTCTAAATATCCTTTTCCAGAAAACCCACCACTTCCTATGGCAATTTTAGATTGATAAAGGTTATAACCTACACCACTTTTATCTTCAATATTACCAAGAATAATGTCAATTCTATTTCGCTGATGTGCTTTTAGAATATTTGAATAAATGAAATCTACACTAATAGAAAATCCCATAGACAATAAACCAGCCAGAGGATAATAGTACCAAACCCTTCTCCTTTTTCGTTTATTTGAAAAGACAAAACTCAGTAAACATATTACACCAATTATGATTGCTAATATTTTGAAAGGCAACATCAGAGCCATCAAAAATAGAGCTATTAACGAGAAGCCAATCACCAAATAAGAAGATGGCAGCCCTTCACGATGTAAAGCAAAAATTAATGCACTATATACAATGGCTGAGCCTGCGTCTGGCTGTAATAGAATTAAAAATGCCGGTATTCCGATTATAATACCCACAACCAGTTGATTTTTCAATTTTTTCAAATCCAACTGGGGAATACTTAAAAAGGATCCCAACGCCAGTAAAGTGGCGAATTTTGCAAATTCTGAAGGCTGTATACTAAAGGAACCCAAACCAAACCAAGAACGAGCCCCTCCTACTTGCTTTCCAATAATAAGAACTAATACCAAGGACAACATCGCCCCTCCGTATATCAAAACACTATAGGTGGAAAACATTTTTCCAGTCATCATCAAAATAAAGAGGATAAGTAAAATGGAAGTTCCAATCCAAAGTAATTGCTTTCCATATTCCTGAGTCATATCAAAGATGCTACTGTGATCCGGCTGATAAGCTGCAGCATAGATACTAAGCCATCCCATGAATACCAACAAGAAATAAAGCCCCACCAATACCCAATCAATATTTGAAAACAAGCCTTTAGTCCTTCCCATTTTCTCCTATTAGATTAGCCGAAATCATCCTTTGCTCTAATTTTGGACGTGATATGCTATCATTTAAATATTGCTCGATCAACAAACTAGCAATTGGAGATCCATAAGACGAACCCCAGCCAGCATTCTCTACATATACAGCCAATGCAATTTTTGGATTATCTTTTGGAGCAAATGCTATAAAAATGGAATGATCTTTTCCGTGTGGATTTTGTGCAGTTCCCGTTTTTCCACATATTTCTAATCCTTCAATTCGGGCATTTTTTGCTGTCCCCTTTTTATTCTCGATTACCATTTGCATTCCATCGATGACAGGACCAAAGTGAACCTTATCGATGCTCGTGTATTTTTTCTCAATAAAAGAGGAGTCTGCAACAAATGAACCATTCGTTGATTTTAGAATATGAGGGGTATAATAATACCCTCGATTGGCAATTGCAGCACACATATTCGCCATTTGTATAGGAGTAGCCAATAGCGCATCTTGCCCTATTGCCAAAGATATCAAGGAAGGAGCCTTCCACCTAAATGGCATTCTGGCATCATTGTATTTTATAGAGGGTACAAGACCTTTTTTACCAACATATAGGTCATTGTTTAAATAATCTCCCAAACCAAAACTCTTTACATGATCGTACCAAGTTTTATAATCTAATTCAATGTCATTGCTTTTCTCTAATATACGTCTGTATTCGTAACAAAAATAGGCATTACAAGACTGCGCAATAGCGTTTCTAAGATCCAATGGAGATGCGTGAGCATGACAGCCTACTTTCAACTTTGGACTAAAATACCAGCCATTATCACACTTGAAACTGGTTTGAGTATTAATCACTCCTTCCTGTAGACCAATGAGCGCATTTAACACTTTAAAAGTTGAGCCTGGAGGATATTGTCCTTGTAGCGACCTGTCAAATAAAGGCTTTAAGGCATCTGCGTGCAAGAGGGTATAGTTTTTAGATCGATCTCTTCCCACCAGTCTATTTGGATCGAAACCCGGACTGGTTACTAAGGCCAGAATTTCTCCTGAATTTGGCTCAATGGCAACCACACTACCTTTTTTATTCGACATTAATTTTTCTGCATAAGCCTGTAATTCTATGTCTATAGTAATGGATAAATCATCTCCAGGAGTTGCCGGGATATCCATTGCTCCAGACTGGAAAGAACCCTTTGTTCTATTGTGAACATCTTTTAGGATATATTTTTCTCCTCGAGTACCTCTCAAAGCCTCTTCATAACTTTTTTCAACTCCAGTTCTCCCTATATTATCATTTTGGAGATAATAAGGATCTTTTTTCAAGATGAACCGAGGAACCTGACTGATATAACCAAACACATTAGCCGCTGCTGCTACAGGATATTCTCTAGCTGTTCTTTCCTGTAAAAAGAATCCTTGAAATTGATGCATTTGCTCCATCAAGGAAATACCTTGTGCCTTTTTAAGATCTTTTATTAAAATAGATGGTAAATAGGGACTATACCTTCTAGCCCTTTTCATTTTTTTTCTAAACCTCTCGAGGCTTAAATCCACCAAAACACTAAATTTGACGGTATCCAAATCCTTTACCAAACGAGGGATGACCATTAAATCGAAGGATCGCTGATTGGCTACCAACAATTCTCCATTACGATCGAAAATACTTCCGCGAACGGGGTAAACGACCTCCTTTCTCATTACATTACGTTCAGCTAAATGCTTATAGTCATCAGAAAAGAGCTGTAATGCCATCAACTTCCCAAGCAACAAGGCCGAACCTAAAATAAAGATAATATAGGTTACAAATCGTCTATCTTTTAAATGGAACTTACTCAACGTCTACTTTTTTTCTTTGATTCAAAAATCAATAAAGTAAGAAATATCAAGGCAATAGAAACGATCGTGTTGGCCATTATTTTAACAAACAGTCTCGAGAAATTCATAAAATGAAAGGCGTCTAATGCATAGAAGTAAAATTGATGAACAAAGACCAAAATCCCAGTATAAATGAGAAATTTTCTAAATCCAACTCTATAAATCCCAACCTTTTGAAGGGTATCTGTTCCACGAAGAGTAATCCAACTAAGAGCATATGGTCTTGTAAAGGCCATAAGAATGGAAGCAGACATATGTAAACCCAATGTATTAGACGAAATATCGATTACTAAACCTATAACAAAAGCGAGAAGCAGTACTGTAATTTTTGACAAAGTTGGAGACAGCAACAGGATAAAAATAGGATATACCACAGGCATTAAATAGTCTGAAGTATCTATTTGATTGACAACTAATACCTGCAATAAAACAAGTACTATAAATCGTATACTATATGTTATTAAACTACTGGGATACACTGGCTTCCAATTCCTTTTGTTCTTCTTTCAGTTTATTTTCAATGATATATACGGTTGATATAGCACTAAAGTCGGTACTTAACCTAATTTTTATCAAATAGAATTGATCGGCGGGATTCACCTCAAACTCCTCAACAACTCCTACCATGATATTTTCCGGGAATCTACCATCAAAGCTATTGGAGACTACCGTATCTCCAACTTGAACCGTCGCATGTTTACTAATTGAATTCAATTCCGCAAAGCGATAATCTTCTCCATCCCAATGCAAAGTTCCAAATTGCTTTTGTCCTTTAAATCGGACATTTAAAAAATACTTTTGGTTCAATGCGCTCATCACACTTGAAAAATTGTTTGAACAAGTCACCACTCTACCGACAATACCATCCGGACCGATCACGGCCATTTCAGGCCTTATTCCATCTATGGTTCCTTTATTTATCGTAATAAAATTGGCATTATAGCGTATACTATTCTTCACCACCTTGGCCTGGAAAAACCGATATTGAACATCCAGTGAATCTTCTCCGAAACGCATAGAATCTAATCCTTTATTCTCTTGAGCTTCCAGATAATTCAACTGTTCCATCAACTTGGCATTCTCCATTCGAAGGGCCTCATTTAGCTCAGTAAGCTTAAAGTAATCACTTGTTTCGGAAGATAGAGTAGCCAATTCCCCTGACATCGCATTGGACGAGGTTAGTAAGCTCAATCTTTGAAAAGTATTGTAATTGAAAAGGAACACAAATGCCACAAATTGCAACATAAGAAAAACCAAGAAAAATTGGTTTTTAAAAATTAGTTCATATATCCTCTTCATCTATTGGCTACAGTTAGCTGAAATCCAATAAAAGGATTTCGATCTCTCTTATTTTGGGTGATGTGGTTTTTTACTACTGATTATTTCATCAGGAATCCGAACTCATTTAAATTCTTCAAACATATTCCTGTACCACGCACAACCGCTTTCAATGGATCTTCAGGCACATATACCGGTAGTTCTGTTTTCTTGGATATTCTCACATCCAATCCTCTTAACATAGAACCTCCACCTGCTAAATAAATTCCCGTATTGTAAATATCTGCTGCCAACTCTGGAGGAGTCATAGCAAGTGCTTGCATCACTGCTTCCTCAACCTGTGCGATTGATTTATCCAATGCCTTAGCAATTTCGTAGTAATTCACGGTTACCTGTTTAGGCTTTCCGGTCATTAAATCCCTTCCTTGAACATTATAATCTTCTGGAGGGTTTTCTAATTCTGAAATTGCAGAACCTACCTCTATTTTGATTCGTTCTGCTGTTCTTTCACCAACATATAGGTTATGTTGATTTCTCATATAGTAAGCGATATCGTTAGTGAAAACATCACCCGCCACCTTAATTGATTTGTCACAAACAATACCTCCTAAGGCCAATACAGCGATCTCTGTAGTACCACCGCCAATATCTATAATCATATTTCCTTTTGGGGCCTGAACATCTATTCCAATACCTATAGCAGCAGCCATTGGCTCGTGGATCATATAAACGTCCTTACCTCCCGCATGCTCCGCAGAATCTCTTACGGCTCTCTTCTCAACTTCAGTAGTTCCTGAAGGGATACAGATAACCATACGCATGGATGGAGTTTTAAGCGCACTCTTGATATCTGGAATTTTACGGATAAATTCACGGATCATTTCTTCGGAAGCATCAAAATCAGCGATAACTCCATCTTTCAATGGCCTTACTGTCTTAATGTTCTCATGAGTTTTTCCATGCATTTGCTGTGCTTTATGCCCTACAGCAATTACTTTCCCAGTAATTCTATCCTTCGCTACAATAGATGGTTCGTCTACAACTACTTTGCCATTATGAATGATCAATGTATTGGCCGTCCCTAGATCTATTGCAATATCATGCGTCTTAAAAAAATCAAATAATCCCATCTCAATCCGTTATGCCCCCAAGGTAGAAAAAATCTCCTCACAACTATTTAAAAAAAATGTAAAAAAGTGAAGATTTTAAACAAAAAATCAAGAAGTGCTACACTTCTTGATTTTTTGTCTCAATATTATGTCAAATGACTTAGTGTTTGAAATGTCTAGTTCCAGTAAACACCATGGCCATATTGTTCTCATTACAATAATCAATTGATAATTGATCCTTAATAGAACCTCCTGGCTGAATCACTGCTTGAATTCCTTCATTATCCGCCAATTCAACGCAATCAGGGAATGGGAAGAAAGCATCAGACGCCATAACAGCACCGTTTAGATCGAATCCGAAAGCCTTCGCCTTTTCAGCAGCTTGTCTCAATGCATCTACTCGAGATGTTTGACCTACACCACAAGCCAACAATTGCTCTCCTTTTGCGAAGATGATTGCATTTGACTTCGTGTGCTTACAAAGCTTACTTGCGAAAGCTAAATCTTTCAATTGAGCTTCTGTTGGAGCAACAGTAGTAGCTGTTTTCATTTCAGAAATTTGATCTGTAACGAAATCTCTGTCTTGTTCCAATACTCCATTCAATACAGTTCTAACAATTTTGTCTTGAAGCACTGTTTTCTTTTGTTGAAGAATAATTCTATTCTTCTTTCCTTTCAATAGCGCCAATGCTTCTTCATTATAAGAAGGAGCAATTACTACCTCGCAGAATATTTTGTTGATCTCCTCAGCAGTAGCCAAATCGATTTCAGCATTACAAATCAATACACCACCAAAAGCAGAAACAGGATCAGCTGCCAATGCATCAGTCCACGCCTCCAACACCGTTGCTCTTGTAGCCAAACCACAAGCGTTATTGTGTTTCAGTACTGCAAATGTAGTTCCCTCAAATTCAGAAATTAGATTTGCTGCAGCATCAATATCCAATAGGTTGTTGTATGAAATAGCTTTCCCATTCAGTTGGTCGAAAATTTCATTCATATTACCGTAGAATACCCCTTTTTGATGTGGGTTTTCTCCATAACGCAATACTTCAGAAGTTGAAATACTTTCTTTATATACCAGCTCTTCAAAATCTTGATTGAAGTAGTTGAATATCTGTGTATCGTAATGAGAAGAAACTTTAAATGCCTTCATTGCAAATTTCTTTCTTTGCTCTAAAGTCGTGATTCCTTCATTCTCATTAATTACTGAATAAAACTCTTTATAATCGTCCATAGAAGATACGATCATCACATCTCTATAGTTTTTTGCAGCAGCTCTGATCAGAGAAATTCCGCCTATATCGATTTTTTCGATAATAGCAGCTTCTTCCGCTCCTGAAGCAACTGTTTCTTCAAATGGATACAAGTCAACAATTACGATATCTAAATCCGGTATTTCGAATTCAGCAACCTCTTTATTGTGACCAGTGTCATCTCTTCTAGCAAGGATTCCACCAAATACTTTTGGATGTAAGGTCTTTACTCTTCCTCCAAGAATAGAAGGGTAACCTGTAAGTGATTCTACAGCAATAACAGGAATATCTAAATCCTCGATAAATTTCTGTGTTCCACCTGTGGAGTATAAAACTACGTCTTGTTGATGTAGTTTTTGAATGATCGGCTCTAAATTATCCTTGTGGAATACCGATATAAGTGCTGATTTAGCTTTCTTTTGTCCTGCCATTTTTCCTACTATTTACTTGTTAGAAATTGGAAGCACAAATTTCCGAAATAATCGAATATTTTGCCCTTTGAAATGCTATTTTTTTCCATCAGTTTTTAAAATAAATTTATACCACCGATTTTATTCCAATTTATACCACTAATTTTTCAAGTGATTTCAACCCAGAAGAGTAGTTATATCCGCTAATACATACAATTATGTCGACTTACTGATTTCACAATTACACAATCCGATATATCCATAATTAATTTCAAAACTACGTTTCATATCCGTAACTTTACCCTAATAACACGGTATATATGAAATTTTCAACAGGATTAAAACTCCAGATTCACGAGCTATGCATTGAATCAGTTCAACAAAAACTAGATTTAATCCAAAAAGCCATCTCCGATGCACGGGAAGCACTTACTGTAGAAAGTAAAAGTTCCGCCGGAGACAAACACGAAACAGCTCGAGCTATGTTACAGCTTGAGACTGAAAAGTGTGCGGAGCAACTGGCGCAAGCCTTACGTCTCCAAGATGTATTAAACAGAATACACCTGGATGAAAAATCTGCCGACAATATCCATATTGGAACCTTGGTTCACACCTCCGTAGGTATATTTTATATCTCTGTAGGGATTGGAAAATTGGAATACGACGGAAAGGAATATATGGCCATATCACCTGCCTCTCCTATTGCTCATGTTATGATAGGAAAGAAAAAAGGAGATTCTTTAGAATTCAATGGAAGAAAAATTGACATTATAAACGTTACCTAAAAAAAAGAGCCATCCGGAGACTTTATAATGGGCCTTTTCAATTATATTGATTCACCTTTTCGATTCTACTACTACGACTTTATGTTCTAGTGTCATAATGCGATGAAAATTTAAAGACACAATATCCCAAGTAAACAAAACTAGATAAGCAGGACTATTATAAATATGACGAATGTTAGCTATTGAAGCTAATCTGAATAAATTCGTTAATATTTGAGTAAAAAGGGCCAAAAGGGGGCAATTCTGAGTTATTCCAAGGGAAATCTGTTATATTTGACTTTCATTGGTTCACCAATTTATTAGTTATACCATAACAGCCATGCAGTACAAAAAAATCGATCGAGCAAATGTTCCTGAAGAATTCAGTGATCTTAAAAAAACAGACCCCAAAACCAGTGCCGTTGGTATAGGTTCTTTAAAGGCTGTTTGGGATCAGGTTAATACTTATATGGACAAAGGAGACGCCTTGAAAGTAATGGCTTCCCTTAACCAAAAAGGAGGATTTGATTGTCCGGGATGCGCATGGCCTGATCCAGATGATGACCGTGCTACACTTGCTGAATACTGCGAAAATGGAATGAAGGCTATGGCTGAAGAAGTCCAGAACAAGACCATTGGACAACCCTTCTTTGAACAATATTCTCTGGATGAATTAGCTGCAAAAACAGATTTCGAAATTGGGAAATCAGGGAGATTATCTGAACCATTGTACCTGCCGCCAAATGGGACCCATTACCAACCTATTTCCTGGGATGAAGCGTTCAAAAAAGTAGCTGACAGCTTAAATAAGTTAGAGAATCCTGATAAAGCCATTTTCTACACCTCTGGAAGAACTACCAATGAGGCTGCCTTTATATATCAACTTTTTATTCGGGAATTTGGAACTAATAACCTTCCAGATTGCTCGAACATGTGTCACGAAGCAAGTGGTACTGCTTTAACACAAACACTTGGACTCGGTAAAGGATCTGTAACTTTAGACGACCTATACAAAGCCGAACTGGTAATGGTAGTAGGCCAAAATCCAGGAACCAATCACCCAAGAATGCTATCGGCATTGGAAAAGTGCAAGGAGAATGGAGGGCAAATAATGTGTGTCAACCCACTTCCTGAAGCAGGACTTACCACCTTTGTAAATCCTCAAAGACCAATGAAATTACTGACTGGAGGGACTCAATTAACAGACCTCTATTTACCAGTAAAAATAAATGGGGATGTAGCTTTTCTGAAAGCTATCATGCTGAAAATGCTTGAAAAGGAAGAAGCCGAAGGTGGTGTTTTCGATCACACCTTTATTCAGGAGAAAACTGCTGATTACGAAAGCTTTATTACTGACCTTAAGAAATATAACTACGAAGATTGCGTCAAAGCATCCGGACTTAGCTTTAGCCAGGTAGAACAAGCCACAGAAATGATCATTCGAAATGAAAAAATTATCATTTGCTGGGCGATGGGACTAACACAACACCAAAATGGTGTAGATAATATTCGTGAGATAGTAAATTTATTATTACTCAAAGGAAGCATCGGAAAAGAAGGTGCAGGAACCTGCCCTGTAAGAGGACACTCCAACGTTCAAGGAGATAGAACCATGGGGATTTGGGAAGCCCCACCAGAAAAATTATTACACGGTATAGAAAAAGCATTTGGCTTCACACCACCCACCTCACATGGTTATAGTGTAATAGAAGCTATCGAAGCAATGTACAAGGAAGAAGATCAGGTATTTTTTGCCTTAGGAGGGAATTTCCTTTCTGCTTCTCCCGATACAAATTATACAGCTGCTGCTCTTCAAAATTGCGCACTAACGGTTCACGTTTCTACCAAATTAAACAGATCTCATCTGGTAACAGGTAAAGAAGCCCTGATACTACCTGTTCTTGGACGTGCTGAAAAAGACTATCAAAGCAGCGGGGAACAGGTTCAGAGTGTTGAAAACTCCATGGGAATTGTACATTCAACAAAAGGAGTATTAGAACCTTGTTCAGATAAACTTCGAAGCGAAGTAAGTGTTGTTTCAAATATTGCGGCACTTACCTTAAAAGGAAAAACAAAAAACGACTGGTTAAAATACGAAGCCGATTATAGTACTATCCGAACGGACATTGAAAAGGTAATTGACGGCTTTGAGGATTTCAATAAGAAATTGGAAAGAAAAGGAGGATTCTACCTTCCAAATGGACCTAGAGAGGGAAAATTCACAACTACTTCAGGAAAAGCCAATTTCACCATAAACAAATTACCTACATGGAAGCTTAAGAAGAATGAACTCATTATGATGACTATCCGTAGCCACGATCAGTTCAACACCACCATCTACGGAATGGATGACCGATACAGAGGTATCTATAATGAGCGACGTGTTATAATGATGAATGCCTCCGACATGGAAACGCAAGGCATCAAACAGAAAGATGTGGTAAATCTCTATTCCGAATTCAACGGTATTACCAGAGAAGCCCATAATTTCATAGCTATAGCCTATCCTATACCAGAAGGATGTTGCGCTACCTATTACCCGGAAACCAATGTATTGGTTCCTATAGATAGTTTTGCTCATACGGCGAAGACACCGGCATCAAAAAGTGTAGTAATTACTGTTGAAAAGCAATAAAAAAAAAGCCCTTCCAATTTGGAAGGGCTTTTTTTTTAATCTTTAACTAAGGCAAATCTAAAACTTAATCTCCACCTCACCATCGGTAATAACCACAGGATCACCCCCACCCATATTCGGGCTAGCCTCTCCACTGAAAGTAGCTTTAAAATGGATACCATTGCCATTCTCAAACTTAGTGATGGTCATAGTTCCGCTATCAAAACCATAATAATTGCTAGCAGCTGCATCCTTCGCATAGGTCATGCTCACCTCTGAATCGGCTAAATCATAGGTCCCTGTGGGAGTTGACTCTTCCAAGCTAATTCTAAATCCTTGATCTTCGTTATTGTAAGCAATAATAGTAAAAGAATCTCCGGAACCATGTGTACTTACCATTCCACCAATTTGGCTCACCACCAATTCAATGCCGTCTAATTCGGCTTTTACACCAAAAAATGCTGAATCTCCATCATCATCAGATTTGGAACAAGCTACTAAAACCAACACGGCCATTGCCGATAGCAATTTTAAAAAATATCTTTTCATAGTTGTATTTAATTTAATCAGCACTAAATATACACAATCCTCTAAAAGACAGAAAATAGCAGCTAAGGTTTCCTTTAGCTGTGTATATAAATCTTCCTTTTCAACCTTAGATTTCAGAGTAATCTACCCATCCTTCTGTGACCTGTATAGTATCAAAGGGTGCTACACTTTGAATGGCCTCCCCACTGAATATTGCTTTAAACATAAAAGGTTCATCATCATCATTCAATTTTATTTCCTCTATAATTATCTCCCCTTTTCTGATAGGATAATAATATGATTCAAGAATGTTATCCGATAAAAATAGCTGATGCTCTGTATCTTCCAAATAAGCCAATGAAATTTCTGAATTTTCTAATTCATAAGATCCCGGCACTAAATCCTTGGAAAAAAAGAAGACGAATCCATCTCCAGATTGGTTGAGTGTTGTAAATTCATTAACGTAACCTATATAACTCATTCCAAAATCATTAGTTCTAATTTTACTTCCATTCAACTTCGCTCCTACTATATATCTACCCTTCTCATCGGACTTGGAACAAGCCACTAAAACCAAGGCGGCCGTCGCCATCAAAAATTGTAAAAAATATTTTTTCATATCTATATTTAAATTAATCAAGGCTCAATATACATATTCCGTCAAAAGCCTGAAACAAAAAAAACTAAGTAGGCATTCCAATAGATAAGGATGTTCGATTTAAGATAATGCAGCAATCCTTTTCACAAATCCACACTAAAAAAACCCCGCTACCGCCAGTTTGCAACTGGTGGTTCAGGAAGCATAACTACCAGAAATACTCATTCCGAACCACAAAAAAAGCCCTTCCAAAACGAAAGGGCTTTCTAATACTATTATGTAAGCGAGATTTTAAAACTCAATCTCAATCTCACCTTCCGTAATCACCACAGCAGTACCTTCACCCATATTTGGGCTAGCTTCTCCACTAAAGGTCGCTTTAAAGTGAATATCATCACCATGCTCATCATCACCATGCTCATCATCACCATGCTCATCATCACCATGCTCATCATCACCATGTTCATCATCACCGTGCTCATCATCACCATGCTCAAACTTGGTGATTGTCATTGTTCCGCTATCGAAACTATAATAATCACTACTCATATAATCCTTTACATAAGTCATGTTCACTTCTGAATCTGCTAAGTCATAGGTTCCAGTCTCAGTTGTAGTTCCTAACGAAATGATGAAGCCCTCATTATCTGCACTGTAGGCATAAATAGTTAAGGACTCACCCATCGTGGTGGTGTTTACCATACCTCCACTTTGTTCTATCTCCAATTCAATACCATCCAATTCAGCTTTTACACCATAAAAGGTAGCATCATCATCTGACTTGGAACAAGCCACTAAAACCAATGCGGCCATTGCCGATAGCAATTTTAAAAAATATCTTTTCATATCAATAATTTGAATTTTTCAGGGCTCAAAACCCCTTTCTTTAATGGACTAAAACAAAAAAAAACCTTCTTTTTGAAAGTGCTTTTAATTATTTAAAGGTCAATATCAGCTACACCACCTGTAATGGTGTATGGATCATCACCAAAACCAGCTACTCCACTGAATGTAGCGTTAAATTGAAGTCCATTTTGATAATCAAATTCTGTAATGGTCATCGTTCCTTCTTCAAAGTAATAATGATCATTAATGGCAGCATTTTTTATATAAGCTATGGTAACATCCATATCCGAAAGATCATATACACCCAGCGTGACCACCTCATCCAGCCAAAGCGTAAAACCTTGACCATTGCTGTTATAAGCAGTAATATTTACGGTATTATCCGGATATATAATATGGGTCACAACATCTCCTGATTGATTTACCTCTATCAAATTGCCGTCAATCATTGCTTTAATGTCATAATTCCCTGAGTTATCATCATCATCATCAGATGTGGAACATGCCACTAAAACCAATGCGGCTACCACCGTCATAAATTGAACAAAATACTTTTTCATATCTCTATTTAGATTAATCATCGCCAAATATACATAATCTCTTGGAAACGATAAGGTTAGCGATAAACAAAAAGCAGTTAAGGTTTAACTGAACTGCTTTGTATTTATTTGAGCGAGTGCTATTATTCAGCATTCACTTTTTCAACTGTTGCTATATTTAACTCATCCAATTGGTCTTGTGCCAATGGAGAAGGCGCATCGATCATTACATCTCTACCATGGTTATTTTTAGGGAATGCAATGAAATCACGAATAGAATCTGATCCACCGATAATAGAACACAATCTATCCAAACCAAAAGCAATACCACCGTGTGGAGGTGCTCCATATTCGAATGCATCCATCAAGAATCCGAACTGCGCTTGCGCTTCTTCATCCGTAAAACCAAGATGTTTGAACATGATTTGTTGCATTTCTCTATCGTGGATACGAATAGATCCACCACCTATCTCGGAACCATTTAATACTAAATCATAAGCATTGGCTCTAACTTCTCCCGGTGCCTCAGTAATCTTACCGAAGTCTTCCATCTTTGGAGAAGTAAATGGATGGTGCATTGCATGGTAACGTTGCGTATCCTCATCCCATTCCAAAAGCGGGAAGTCCATTACCCATAGTGGAGCAAATTCGGCTGAATTTCTCAATCCTAGTTCAGATCCCATTTTCAATCTCAGTTCACCCAATTGCTTTCTGGCTTTGTCTTTCTCACCGGAAATAACCAACAAAAGGTCACCTGGTTTAGACCCAGCCTTAGCGCACCATTCTGCCAAATTTTCCTGACTATAGAATTTATCTACAGAAGACTTATAGGTACCATCTTCATTGTATTTTACATAAATCAATCCTAGTGCTCCAATCTGTGGACGTTTTACCCACTTAGTTAGCGCATCCAGTTGCTTACGGGTATAACTTGCACAACCTTCCGCATTGATAGCCAAAATCAATTCAGCATCATCAAATACTTTGAATCCTTTATTTTGTGTCAATTCGTTTATTTCAACGAATTGCATTCCAAAACGAATATCCGGCTTATCAGAACCATACAATCTCATAGCGTCTGCATAGTCCATTCTTGGGAATGTAGGTAGATCAACACCCTTCGTTTCTTTAATAAGGTGACGTGTAAGTGCCTCAAAAGTATTCAAGATATCATCTTGCTCTACAAAAGACATTTCGCAGTCAATCTGTGTGAATTCCGGTTGTCTATCTGCTCTAAGATCTTCGTCACGGAAACATTTAACAATCTGGAAATATTTATCGAATCCAGCAACCATCAACAATTGCTTAAAAGTTTGTGGAGACTGTGGCAAGGCATAAAATTGATTCGCGTTCATACGAGAAGGCACAACGAAATCACGTGCTCCCTCTGGCGTAGACTTAATCAATACTGGAGTTTCTACCTCAATAAATTCAAGATCAGATAAAAACTTACGCGTTTCAATTGCTACTTTAGAACGCAACATCAAATTCTCACGAATGGTCTTTCTTCTTAGATCAAGGTATCTGTACTTCATACGGATATCTTCTCCACCATCTGTATTCTCTTCGATAGTAAAAGGAGGCGTTTTTGAAGCATTTAATATTTTCAAAGCGCTCACCTCTATCTCAATATCTCCAGTTGGAATGTTCTTATTCTTAGAACTTCTTTCGATAACCTTCCCTTCCACTTGAACAACAAACTCTCTACCCAGCTTTCTAGCTTCAAGGCAAAGACCTTCGTTCACCTCCATATTGAAGACAAGTTGTGTAATCCCGTAGCGGTCACGTAAATCGATAAAAGTCATACCTCCCAGGTCACGACTTTTTTGCACCCAACCACTTAGGGTAATAACTGAATCTATATCTGAGCTTCTTAAAACTCCACAATTATGCGATCTATACATTATCAAATGCTTTATGCTAAATTCTTTTTTTCTGTGATAATCCGGTTATTTGTTGCTTGTATTTTTTGTCATACGAGCTACATATTTCCCGATTATATCAAATTCGAGATTTACTATACTTCCCTCTTCTAATTGATGAAAGTTAGTATGCTCTCTAGTATAAGGTATGATAGCTACAGAAAAATATCCTTCTGCTGAATCTACCACTGTAAGGCTTACGCCATTAATACAAATAGAACCTTTTGCCACTGTTACAAACTCTGTTTGAGACTCATCGTACTCAAACTCATATTTCCAACTTCCTTCTTGATCAGTAACTTTTACACATTGGGCTACCTGATCTACATGTCCTTGAACGATATGTCCATCCAAGCGTGCATTCATTTTCATGCATCTCTCCAGGTTTACCTTATCCTGTAATTTTAAATTTCCAAGGTTCGTTTTTTCCAAACTCTCCTTTATTACAGTTACTGTATACTCATCACCATCAATAGCTACAACCGTCATGCAAGCACCATTGTGAGCCACACTTTGATCGATTTTAAGCTCTGACGTAAAGTCGGCGCGAACACGCATTTGCAAGTTCGTTCCTTCTTTTTCTAATCCTGTAATTTCACCTAATTGCTCAATGATTCCTGTAAACATGGTTTCCTAAACTTGGATTTGTTAAATTGCACGTTTTTAACACTCAGTCTAAGGTCTTTTAGCACTATTTGGTTCTTTTTTACTGAAACCACAACAGTTTGACCTTAACTAATTGGCTCAACGCTCTTTTATTAAGAGTGCAAAAGTACAAAATTATGATAGCAAATATAGCTCCTCTTATAGGAAATACAGAAGCAGATTGTTTTATAGGATTTGTTTCGAACCAAAACATCGATTCTTTAAGCCAAGATTGTTCCGCTGAGAATGTAGAATGGGTAACGAATCAAGTAAAAAAAGAATGTTTCTCTTTTCAATTAAAAGAAGGCAACAAACTATTTTTTATTGAAGTTATAAAGGAAGAAAAGAACGAAAATAAAAACCTGGAGAACCTAAGAAAAAAGGCAGCTGGTATTTGCAAGCAAATCAATGCTTCAAAACTAGAGAGCGCTATAATAAAAGCCTATTCTGGAAATTCAAAAGAAGCATGGGCTATTACGGAAGGTTTAATCCTTGGGAATTATCAATTTCTAAAGTACCTATCCGAGAAAAAAGCCAATACACTTGGTAAAATCTTTGTTGCTGATCTAAATGAGCAAGAGATTAAAAGATTGGATGCTGTACTGGAGGCGACATATATCGCTCGTGATTTGGTAAATGAGCCTCAATCTTACCTAAATGCCAGCCAGTATTCTACTGAAATTGAAAACATGGCAAAATCAGGGTTATTCAATGTTACTGTTTTAAGAAAGAAACAGATTGAAAGCCTTAAGATGGGTGGATTATTGGCCGTTAATAAAGGAAGTATCCAAGAGCCTACTTTTAATATCATTGAATATAAACCAGCCAATGCAATCAACGATAAGCCGATTATATTTGTTGGAAAAGGAGTAATGTATGATACAGGTGGACTTAGTCTTAAGCCAACTGGTCACTCTATGGATTTCATGAAAAGTGACATGGGTGGTGCAGCAGCAGCAACTGGTGCTATTTATGCAGCAGCAAAAGCAGCTCTTCCATTACATGTTATTACTTTGGTTCCGGCTACTGACAACCGTCCAGGTGGCGATGCTTACGCTCCAGGTGATGTTATCACGATGATGAGTGGAGCAACTGTTGAAGTATTAAACACGGATGCTGAAGGTAGACTTGTATTGGCAGATGCTTTGGAGTACGCCAAAAGATACAATCCGGAGGTAGTAATGGATTTAGCAACCTTGACCGGTGCAGCTGTGAGAGCATTTGGACCTATTGCGATCGCATCTATGGGAACGGATGAGAAAACCCTTTCAGCGGTTAATGTTGCAGGTTTCGATTGTCATGAGCGTACAGTTATCCAACCATTCTGGGATGAATATGGTGAGTGGCTAGAATCTACTGTTGCAGATATGACCAACTTAGGTCCTGCTGAGGCCGGACATATTACTGCTGGAAAATTCCTGGAAAAGTTCACAGATTATCCATGGATACACCTTGATATTGCAGGTCCAGCCTTTTTACATAAAGAGAATGCGTACCGATTAAAAGGAGGTACAGGAGTTGGTGTTAGGTTATTGTTCCAATACCTAATGAATAGAATTGCTTAATTTTTTTAATTTAGTGGTACTGTTACAGCTCAAAACACAAAAGTCTATCGGCGTTTATCCGCTATAAAAGGCATTTATGAAGAAACCATCACAGAGTAAGAAAATAAAAATAGGTATCTCGATAGGAGATATTAACGGAGTAGGATTGGAAGTCATTTTAAAAACATTTAATGATGGTCGAATCCTGGACATGTGTACCCCTGTGGTATTTTGTTCTAATCGATCTGCATCCTTCTACCGAAAAGTTCTAAATTTTAAGAACTTTAACATACACTCTATCAATAGTGCAAAAGAAGCTCGGGCTAAAAAATTCAATGTCGTAAATTCGTGGCAAGATGAATTTAAGATTGAGCCTGGTCAAGTAAACGAGACGGGAGGGAAATATGCCCTTTTATCTCTCGAGGCAGCTTGTAAAGCATTAAAGGATGGCGAAGTTGATGTATTGGTTACTGCACCAATAAACAAACACAATATACAATCTGAAAATTTCAACTTCCCAGGTCATACAGAATATCTACAAGACTATTTCCAATCTGAAGATAGTTTAATGTTTATGATTTCGGAAAATTTAAAAATAGGAGTTGTTACCGGACATATACCGTTAAAAGAAGTCACTAACAAAATCGATGCAGCGCTTATTCGCAAGAAATTGGAGCTAATGGAGCATAGCCTTAAAAAGGACTTTATGATCTCCAAACCAAAGATTGCGGTATTGTCCTTGAATCCACATGCCGGAGACCAAGGTTTGATAGGTAATGAAGACGATGAAATAGTAAAGCCAGCTATATCTAAAGCTTTGGATGATGGCAAGCTAGTATTCGGACCTTTTTCCTCAGATAGCTTTTTTGGCAATGGACACTACCAAAATTACGATGCCGTCTTAGCGATGTATCACGATCAAGGCTTGATCCCTTTTAAGACATTGACCTTCAATTCTGGGGTGAATTTCACAGCGGGCCTACCTATCATTCGCACCTCTCCAGATCACGGAACTGCGCATGAAATTGCAGGAACTAACCAAGCTAATGAAAACTCATTTAGACAGGCGATTTATGCTGCTATTGATCTATTTTATCAAAGATCAGAACAGCGCGACCTTGAATCGAACGTCCTAAAGCAAGAATCAAAAGCACTCCTCAAGGGCCCTAAAGGCCGTCATGGAGATTCTAAAAGGCCAAGTCCAAACCCAAGACCACCAAGGGAAAGTGAGGGCCAAGAATCAGAAAACAGCCCTAAAGAAGAGCAGACAGATCAGGATCAACCTGAAAAAGTATAATTTAAAAGCCAATCTCAATTGAGATTGGCTTTTTTTTTCGCACTGGAGAGGGGCTATCCTTATGATATAATAACGGCCTTTGCGCTTGATTCAGAAATTATCTAACAATAATGTAAAAACCATCGAGTTATAATTCGTAGATATTAAAAAAGATTTTTATCTTTGCAGACTTAAAAGTCAGTACTCGAGTGAAAAAGAATGATTATACATTAGAATTCAGCGGCTTAAAGCTAGGAATGCATGATTTTTCATTTGAGATTGATGAGAGTTTGTTCATAGATCGTGGTAATGATGAGATACTTAAAGCTAATATTACAGCAAAAGTAGATCTTGAGAGGCACGAAAACTTTATGGAGCTATTTGTAACGGTTTCCGGTACTATTACTGTAAACTGCGACCGATGTGGAGGCGATTTGGATATTGCTGTTTCTAATAAAGAAAAATTATGGATAAAGTTTGATCAGGAAGACTTTGAGAACTTAGAAGAAGTGATTGTATTAAGTAACGACGACAATACCGTTGATCTTAGTCATCCCTTTTATGAGTTTGTTATTCTGAGTATCCCAATGAGCCGAGTTCACCCATTAGATGAGAATGAGGAACCCACTTGTGATCCGGAAAAACTAAAAAAGCTAGAACAACTCCTTGAGGGAGATTCTGATATAAAAGGCGAGCAGATAGACGAACGTTGGTCTGCTCTTAAGGATTTATTAACCGACAAAGATTTATAATCATGGCGCATCCTAAACGAAAAATTTCGAAAACGAGACGTGATAAAAGAAGAACTCACTACAAAGCAACAGCACCAACTATTGCTACATGCCCAACAACAGGTGAAAATCACTTGATGCACAGAGCATACTGGCATGAAGGGAAAATGTATTATAAAGGTCATGTTGTAATGGAGGCTTAAGCCTTTATTCACTTGATTTAGTAATAAGCGTTCTGCTTATAAAATAATTTTGTAGATTTAGACCTTCAAAAAGGTTTAAATCTACTTTTTATTTATGACTACAATTCGAATTGGAATTGATGCAATGGGAGGCGACTATGCCCCTGAGGCTACCGTTACCGGTGCCATTGAAGCATTAAAAGAGCTCCCAAATCATGTTCGACTGGTCCTTATCGGGGATCAGAAAGCGATTCATGATATATTATCTACGCACAACGCAGATTCTTCTTCTTTCGATATAGTACATGCTCCCGAGGTTATTGAAATGGGTGAGCATCCTACTAAAGCTTTTAGCCGAAAGCCTAATTCCAGCATCGCTGTTGGTTTCGGTCTACTCCAAAAAAACGATATTCAAGCATTTGCAAGCGTTGGTAATTCTGGCGCAATGTTAGTTGGTGGCTTCTATACTGTCAAAGCGGTTCCGGGTGTAATACGTCCTTGTATTACAGCTCAACTACCTTTGTACGACGGTAGAAAGGGACTACTTCTTGACGTTGGTGTAAATGCAGACTGCAAACCAGATGTTTTACTACAATTTGGTATTTTAGGTTCTCTATATGCTAAACATGTTTATAACATAACCAAACCTAAGGTAGCCTTACTGAATATAGGAGAAGAAGAAGGAAAGGGAAATATGCTGGTTCAAGCTGCCTATCAATTACTCAAAGACAGTAAAGATTTCGACTTCATAGGAAATATTGAAGGTCGGGATATCTTATTTACCGAAGCTGACGTAATTGTTACTGACGGATTTACCGGTAATGTAGTACTAAAACAATTTGAAGGCATGTACGAGTTAACAAATAAGCTTAACTTTGAACATCCTTATCTCGAAAAGTTCAACTATGAAAATTACGGAGGAACTCCTGTACTAGGAATGAATTCCAATGTAATTATTGGTCATGGTATTTCAAATACAAGAGCGATCAAAAATATGATCTTGCATTCATTTGAAGTAACTGATGCTAATCTTGTTGAGAAAATTAAAGAAGCATTTCAAATATGAAAAAGATAACTGCAGCGATTACGGCCGTTGGAGGTTTTGTCCCAGAAGATATACTTTCTAACGCTGATTTAGAGAAAATGGTGGATACCAACGATGAGTGGATCCAGTCCAGAACAGGAATTAAAGAAAGACGCATCCTTAAGGGTGAAGGTATGGGGACTTCCCATATGGGAGCTGAAGCAGTTAAAAGTCTTTGTGAAAAGAGAGGAATTTCTCCAGAAGAAATTGACTTGATAATCTGTGCAACAGTAACACCAGATATGATGTTCCCTGCAACTGCAAATATTATAGCTGATAAAATTGGTGCTTCCAATGCTTTCGGTTTTGATATCAATGCTGCTTGTTCAGGATTCCTTTACGCGTTGGCAACTGGTTCAAAATTTATTGAAACCGGTTCATATAAAAAAGTAGTTGTCATAGGTGGTGATAAAATGTCATCTATTGTAGACTATACAGACCGTTCTACATGTATCATCTTTGGTGATGGATGTTCTTCTGTATTATTAGAGCCAAATGAGGAAGGATTAGGTATTCAGGATTCTATTCTTAAAAGTGATGGTTCCGGAAGACATTACCTATACCAAAAAGCAGGTGGTTCTGCCTATCCTGCATCAATAGAGACAGTTGAAAACAAAGATCACTATATCACGCAGGAAGGTAAAACGGTATTTAAGTTTGCCGTTACAAATATGGCAGATGTTTCAGCAGAAATCATGGAGAAAAATAACCTTACAGCAGATGATGTTGCATGGTTAGTGCCACACCAGGCCAATCTTCGTATCATTGATGCTACTGCTAAAAGAATGGACTTAGACCCAAGTAAGGTAATGATCAACATTCAACGTTATGGTAATACTACTTCAGGTACTATTCCATTGTGTTTGCTTGAATGGGAAGACCAACTGAAAAAAGGTGACAATATTATTTTGTCTGCTTTCGGTGGAGGATTCACATGGGGAGCGATTTACCTAAAATGGGCATACGATAAAAAATAAGAAATTTAAGAGCTTGACTTAACAAGAGCTTTTCGTTAGCTTTACGAAGAGTTAAGAGCTTGAGAATCAAAAAAAACTAACATGACTGTAAAAGAAATACAAGATCTTATCAAGTTTGTATCCAAGTCAGGAGCCACAGAAGTATCCTTGGAAACAGGGGATATCAAGTTGACCATTAAAACAGAGAGTAAAAAAGGCACTAGCATAGTTCAGCAAATTCCAGTTACTACACAGGCACAAGAAATGTCAATTGCTGTACCAGTAACTGCTGCTCCTGCCGCTGCTGCTCCTGCTGCTGCTGCAAAGGAAGAAGATGAGACTTCTAAATACATTACTATAAAATCTCCAATTATTGGAACATTTTATAGAAAATCATCACCAGACAAACCTGAGTTTAAACTGGTAGGTGATGATGTTCAAAACGGCGATGTTGTTTGTATTATTGAAGCAATGAAGTTGTTCAATGAAATTGAATCTGAAATTTCTGGTAAAATTGTAAAGGTATTGGTAGACGATATGTCACCAGTAGAGTATGACCAACCATTATTCTTGGTTGATCCGTCGTAAATAAAATACTGAAAGATCCTGATAATTCTTTTATCAGGATTTTTTCATTAAAAAATAGCTTATGTTCAAGAAAATACTCATCGCAAATAGAGGTGAAATTGCCTTGCGCATTATTCGCACCTGCCGTGAAATGGGCATTAAAACTGTAGCAGTGCATTCAACAGCTGACACAGAAAGTCTACATGTGCGATTTGCAGATGAAGCAGTTTGTATAGGTCCTGCAGTAAGTTCTGAATCTTACTTGAAGATACCTAACATCATGTCTGCAGCGGAAATCACCAATGCCGATGCGATTCATCCAGGATATGGATTCTTAGCTGAGAATGCTAATTTCTCAAAAATTTGTTTGGAGCACGATATTAAATTTATCGGTGCATCTCCAGAAATGATTGATGGAATGGGCGACAAAGCGATGGCTAAGGAAACCATGAAAAAAGCTGGTGTTCCAACCATACCCGGATCTGATGGTCTAATAGAAGACTTTGCAGAAGCTGTAAAATTAGCTGACGGGATGGGCTATCCAGTAATGCTGAAAGCTACTGCCGGAGGTGGTGGTAAAGGAATGCGTGCAGTTCAGAAAGCAGAGGGACTACGTGACGCATGGGATAGCGCAAGAATGGAGGCTAAGGCTGCATTTGGAAATGACGAAATGTATATGGAGAAATTGATCCTGGAACCTCGTCATATTGAAATCCAAATTGTTGGAGACTCAACAGGTAGAGCTTGCCATCTTTCCGAAAGAGACTGCTCTATTCAACGTAGACACCAAAAGTTAGTTGAAGAATCTCCATCTCCTTTCATGACTAAGGAACTTCGTCAAAAAATGGGTGATGCAGCAATATTGGCCGCTGAAGCAGTAAAATATGAAGGAGCAGGTACGGTAGAATTCCTTGTGGATAAAGACCGTAATTTCTATTTCATGGAGATGAATACGCGTATCCAGGTTGAGCATCCGGTAACTGAAGAAGTAATCAACTATGATTTGATCGCTGAGCAGATTAAGGTGGCAGCTGGTGTGCCTATTTCTGGTTCTAATTATGAGCCAAAATTACATGCAATAGAATGCCGTATCAACGCAGAAGACACTGAAAATGGATTCCGTCCATGTCCCGGTAAAATCACTAGCTTCCATGCTCCAGGTGGACATGGAATCAGGATTGACACGCATGTATATGCAGGATACACAATCCCTCCTCATTATGACTCTATGATTGCAAAACTAATTACAGTTGCACAAACTAGAGAAGAAGCTATAGCTAAAATGAAGAGAGCACTGAATGAATTTGTTATAGAAGGTGTAAAAACCACTATTCCTTTCCATCTTAAGTTGATGGATGATGAGAAATTCAAATCAGGTAATTATACCACAAAATTCATGGAAGATTATTCTATGTAATTCTATAAAAAAACAAGGCCGTCTGAAAATTTTCAGACGGCCTTGTTTTTTTTAGTGGCAAGTGGCAAGTGGCAAAAAAACTACTTTATACTTTACACCTGGTACTTTACACTTTACACTAATATCTCAAATGGCATTCTTCACCAAACTATAACTCTCTATTACTTCCATCAAGCTATCCATATCGTAACCACACTCCTTGTACAATTGATTTTGTGTTCCGTGTTCAATAAATTCATCAGGAATACCTAATCTTTTCACTGGAATAGCATATCCGTTATCCGCCATAAATTCCAGAATGGCAGAACCCATTCCTCCTTGCAGGCAACCATCTTCAATCGTTACAATCTTCTTGTACTTACGACAAATTTGATGTAATAAGTTTTCATCTATTGGTTTCACAAATCGCATATCATAATGCCCCACTTGTATACCTTTTTCATTCAGCTCAGAACAAACGTCCTGAACCATATTCCCAACATGTCCTATGGACAATATAGCCACTTCATCTCCTTCAGTAAGGCACCTTCCTTTTCCTACTGGAATTTCAGTCATTTCATTTCTCCAATCCGAATGAACTCCCTTTCCTCTAGGGTATCGAATTACAAAAGGACCTTGATCTTTCAACTGGGAAGTATACATGAGGTTTCTTAACTCCCATTCATCCATAGGAGCAGAAACAATCATATTTGGTATGCACCTAAGAAATGCAATATCGTATACACCATGATGTGTTGGTCCGTCAGCACCAACGAGGCCCGCTCTATCCAAACACATTACCACATTCAGATTCTGCAAAGCTACATCGTGCACAACCTGATCAAATGCGCGCTGCATAAAGGAAGAATAAATATTACAGAAAGGTACCAAGCCTTGTGTAGCCAGGCCAGCAGAAAAAGTAACTGCGTGCTGCTCTGCAATTCCGACATCAAATGCCCTATCAGGCATTTCTTCCATCATAAATTTCATAGAAGATCCAGTAGGCATAGCTGGAGTCACCCCCATTATCTTATCATTCTCTTTAGCAAGCTCGATGATAGTATGACCGAAAACATCCTGATACTTCATCGTGTCCTCAGACTTCTTAGGGATATTAGCTATAATACCAGTAGTTTTATCGAAGACTCCTGGCGCATGCCATTTGGTGGTATCTCCATCTTCTGCAGGTTTATAACCTTTCCCTTTTTCTGTAACAACATGTAGAATTTTTGGACCAGGGATATCTTTTAAATCCTCCATTATACGTGTCAAATGAACCACATCGTGTCCATCAACAGGTCCGAAATAACGGAAATTTAGAGACTCAAAATAATTGCTTTGCTTAAGTACAAAACTCTTAAATGCGTTTTCTATATTCTGTGCGATTTTTTGAGCATTAGGACCGAACTTACTCACCTTTCCTAATAAATCCCAAATCTCGTCTCGTACCTTATTATAAGTATGAGAAGTAGTAATATCTGTTAAATACTCTTTTAAAGCCCCAACATTAGGGTCTATACTCATGCAGTTGTCATTTAAAACAACCAGCAAATTGGAATTGGCAGCGCCGGCATGATTCAATGCTTCGAATGCCTGTCCAGCAGTCATAGATCCATCACCAATAACAGCGATGTGTTGTTTATTTACCGACTTATATTTTGAGGCTATAGACATTCCTAAAGCTCCACCGATTGAAGTAGATGAATGCCCTACCCCAAAAGTATCGTATTCACTTTCCGATCTTTTTGGAAAACCACTGAGCCCCTTGTATTGTCTGTTCGTATGAAATACATCCCTTCTTCCAGTCAATATTTTATGACCATACGCCTGATGCCCCACATCCCAAACCAACTGGTCTGATGGAGTATTAAAAACATAATGTAAGGCAACGGTAAGCTCAACAACCCCCAAACTAGCTCCAAAATGTCCACCTTTTACAGAAACGATATCGACAATAAATTGACGTAACTCATCTGAAAGTTGTGGCAATTGACTCACTGCCAATTTCTTTAAATCTTTTGGACTATCTATATCCTTCAACAACGGCCCTGGTATGAACTCCATTGAATTTCCAATTTTAGTATTCCCAGCAAAAATACAAATTAAATCATATAATTTCCGGTTAAGCGATTAATTCCCAATATTCAGTAAAATATTAGATCGCAAAAAAGTTTTCTTTTATTGTCTTTATAACAATAAATAACGATTCGGTCAATAGGAATAGCACGGACAAACTGAATACAAATGAATTTTCATTTTACACCCAATTTATTCTGATTATAGCAATGAATCTATAGGGATTTACCCTTCCTTGTATGTTATATATTTAGGTATACTATAGTCCAACATCTTTTCTAAAGGCAAGAATGAAATCCCTAATTCTTTTGTAGCCTTTTCAGCTGAATAATTATATTGAGAACCTGCACTTCTAGCAGTTTCTCTGGTCAACGATTGTGGTGCTATTTTAAAAAATGCTTTCATCCAATCTAAATAGAAAGCAAGTTGCCTCAGCTTAGGTCCAGCCTCATAAGCTGCCTTCTTTTTCCCCATTTTATCTGACATTCCCCAAAGCACCGATTTAAAAGAATAATTTCCAGCAGAAAGAATATACCGTTCGCCAGAAATATCACTTTCCATAAGTAGCTCCATTACTTGTGCAACATCTCTAACGTCTACAAAAGCATTCACGCCGTTTGTATAAAAAGGAAATTCAGCCCAAGCTTTATCAAATATTGCAGAGGAGCCTTTACCCCAAAAACAGGGCCCAAGAATAACTCCCGGATTAACTATAGCAACACACAAGCCCTCTTCTTTTCCCCTCCATACTTCCAGCTCTGCATTGTATTTACTGATGGCATAATTGGAGTTGTGCTTACTTTCTTTCCAATAATTATTTTCGGTAATCACTTGCTTAGAATCAGTCCTTCCCAAAGAAGCAATGGAACTAACGTGAATCAACTTCTTCACCTTGTGGTTTAAACATAAGTTGACAATATTTTTCGTTCCCTGAACATTGATCTGATACAAGGTGTATTTGTCTTTAGGCAGAAAAGACACCATTGCTGCGGAATGATAGACATAATCAATACCATCCAAAGCCTCATCCAGCTGAGGGTAGTCTAAAATGTCTGCCTCAAACCATTCTATCAAATCCCATTGACTTGAAGGGGCTCCAAGGCTATCGAATAGACTATGAACAGCCGATAAATCACTAGATTCACGTCTTATCGCCCGTACCTTTTTACCTGATTTAGTCAAATTATACAACAGATGACCTCCTACAAGTCCTGTCCCACCGGTGACCAGAATATTCATGTTTTGAAAATTTGGCTTAAAAATAATCTATTTAATATGAATAATTGAGCTATTCAATACATGAAATGATATACATTTGTAGGTCAAAATCAAAAATAGAGGATTTAACATGAATAATTTCGTTAAAGAACTGGAATGGAGAGGTCTGATTCACGATATCATGCCTGGAGCAGAAGAGCAACTTATGAAGGGTGCTTCTTCCGGCTATATCGGTTTCGACCCCACTGCTGATTCTTTACATATTGGGAACCTGGTGCCAATTATGCTTTTGGTTCACTTCCAACGTTGCGGACATAAGCCTATTGCTTTATTGGGTGGCGCTACTGGAATGATTGGTGATCCAAGTGGTAAATCTGCAGAAAGGAACTTATTGTCTGAAGAGGTATTGAATAAAAACCTTGATGGGCAACGTGCACAACTAGAAAAATTTCTAGACTTCGATTGTGGTGATAATTCAGCGGAATTGGTAAACAATTACGACTGGTTTAAAAATATCAATGTACTCGATTTTTTACGTGAAGTTGGAAAACACCTGACCGTAAATTATATGATGTCTAAAGAATCGGTGAAGAAGAGAATTGAAACTGGAATTTCTTTTACGGAATTCTCGTATCAACTAATTCAAGGGTACGATTTTTATCATTTATACAAAGAAAAAAACTGTATTATCCAATTAGGTGGTTCAGACCAATGGGGTAATATTACTTCAGGAACTGAATTAATCAGAAGAATGAGTGGTGGTGAAGCCTGGGCTATCACAACTCCGCTTCTTACTAAGGCAGATGGATCTAAGTTTGGTAAGTCTGAAGGTGGAAACGTTTGGTTAGACCCAAAAAGAACAAGTCCATATAAATTCTACCAATACTGGATCAATACAGATGATGCAGATGCTAAACGATTCATTCGTATCTTTACATTGATGAATCAAGAGGAGATTGAAGCACTTGAAAAAGAGCATGACGAAGCTCCTCACTTACGTATTCTTCAAAAAGCTTTAGCTGAAGACATCACTGTAAGAGTACACTCAAGAGAAGCTTATGACAAAGCCATAGAGGCTTCTAATATTCTTTTTGGGAAAAATACAGCTGACCAGCTCGTCAATATAGATGAGGATATTTTGTTGGCCGTATTTGAAGGGGTGCCTCAATACGAATTGACGATAGGTGCATTAAATGGATCTATACCAATCGTAGAGCTTTTAGCTGAAAAAACAGACATTGCTACTTCTAACGGTGACGCTAGGAGATCGTTGAAAGGAAATGCGATTAGCATTAATAAAATTAAGGTACAGGATGATTTCATTATTCAAAAGGAAATTTTGATTAAGGATAAATACCTGATCGTACAGAAGGGAAAGAAAAATTACTATCTGATAAGATTTGTTTAATTTTTGAAAGCTACCCTCGGGTAGCTTTTTTTGTTTAAAGCAATACTGATTATGCAAGTACAGTTTCGATTTTTGGACCAGGAGGAGATACCTAACATACTTCCTCTTCTCAGAAAAGTAAATGATTATACTGATATTGAAATTCTAAAAAAACGAATAGAAGGTATGGCTTCCCATGCCGGCTATCGCTGTATTGGAATTTTTATAAAGGAAAAAATGATTGGGATTTGTGGTTTATGGCATTTGACCAGACACTATAGTGGAAAATCACTGGAACCAGACCATATCTATATCGAATCAGAATTACAAGGCCAGGGAATTGGAACACAATTATTTCAATTTCTGGACGAATACTCAATCGAAAATGGCTATGAAAGTTTGGAATTGAACACCTATACCGGAAATACAAAATCACATAAGTTGTACTATAATTTAGGATTTAAAATTTTAGGATTTCATTTTGTAAAAAAGTTTAATCCTGGGCGATTACACCTCTAAAAGTCCAAAATTTAGAATAGCCATCTAGAAACAAAGGGATTGCCTAAGATATTATCGCGAATTCGGCAATAATTTATTATTTTCGCAACTCTTGTAAGACAAGCTCAACAATGAAGAAGAAATATCAAGAATATAAAGGACTTAATCTGCCTAATATAGCACAGGAAGTTCTTAAGGATTGGGAAGAAAAAGACATCTTTAAAAAGAGTCTTGAAAGCCGCGATGAAAATAAACCATTCGTATTTTTTGAAGGACCACCTTCAGCAAATGGAATGCCTGGTATCCACCATGTAATGGGAAGAAGTATCAAAGATATATTCTGTCGTTACAAAACATTGAAAGGATTCAGAGTAAACCGTAAAGCTGGATGGGATACACATGGGCTTCCTATCGAATTGGGTGTTGAGAAAAAACTTGGTATCAAAAAAGAAGATATCGGTAAAACTATCAGCGTTACCGAATACAACAATGCCTGTAAAGAATCTGTTCTGCGTTTTACTGACAAGTGGAACGACCTAACACAACAAATGGGGTATTGGGTAGACATGAGTGACCCATATGTTACTTACGAGAACAAATACATTGAATCTGTTTGGTGGTTGCTTTCTCAGATCTACAATAAGGATCTGATGTATAAGGGATATACTATCCAACCTTATTCACCTGCTGCAGGTACGGGATTGAGCTCTCACGAATTAGCACAAGAAGGAAGTTATAAGGAAGTAAAGGACACTACGCTTGTTGCTCAATTTAGAGCTTCGGCCCCGGCTTTCTTCAATGAAGAAGAAGTGTTTTTCCTGGCTTGGACAACTACACCATGGACACTTGCTGCTAATACCGCACTATGTGTAAATGCCAAAATTGACTATGTATTGGTTAAATCATTTAATCAGTACACTGGGAAGGCGATGAATGTAGTTTTAGCCGCACCACTTGTAGCGAGTCAATTCAACGGAAAATATCAGGCCGTAGAGTCGATGGAGGAGTTAGAAGGGTATACTTTCGGTGATAAAAAGATCCCTTATTTAGTCGGTAAATCGTACAAAGGAAAAGAACTTGTTGGGCAGTCTTACGAACAACTAATTCCTTTAGTACAACCAGCGGAAGGTGTTGAAAATGCATTTAAAATAATTGCTGACCACTTCGTAACCACTGAAGATGGTACAGGTATCGTACATCTTGCACCTACCTTTGGTGCCGACGATGCCCGCGTTGCAACAAAATATGGTGTACCTCCTATGTTGGTGGACATCGGAAACGACAAACAAAGCCCAATTGTAGACCTGCAGGGAAGATATATTCCACAAATGGGAGAATGGGCTGGTCTTTTTGTTAAGAATGAATATTACGATGCAGGTCAAGCACCGGAGAAATCTTTGGACGTACAGATTGCAATTCACCTAAAAGAGTTGAGTCAGGCATTTAAAGTTGAAAAATACGAACACAACTACCCACACTGTTGGAGAACCCATAAGCCGGTAATTTATTACCCATTGGATTCATGGTTTATCCGTGCAAAACGAGTACGTGAACGTATGGTAGAGCTAAATGAAACGATCAACTGGAAACCAAAAAGTACAGGTGAAGGAAGATTCGGAAACTGGCTAAAAGATGCATCTGACTGGAATTTATCTCGTTCTAGATTTTGGGGTATTCCAATTCCTATTTGGAGAACCAAAGAAGGTGATGAAGAACTATGTATTGGTTCTGTAGAACAATTGAAAGCAGAATGTGACAAAGCTATCGCAGCTGGACTTATGGATAAAAATCCATTGGCAGACTTCGAAGTGGGGAATATGGATAAAGAGAATTACGATTCTTTCGACCTTCACAAACACTTTGTAGATGATATTATATTGGTTTCTGCATCTGGAAAACCAATGAAAAGAGAATCAGACCTTATCGATGTATGGTTTGACTCTGGTTCTATGCCGTATGCACAACAGCATTACCCATTTGAAAACAAAGAATTAATAGATGATAACAAGGCTTTCCCAGCAGACTTTATTGCTGAAGGGGTAGATCAAACCAGAGGATGGTTCTATACGCTTCATGCTATCGGAACGATGTGTTTCGATTCTGTTGCCTATAAAAACGTTATCTCCAACGGACTTGTACTAGACAAGAGCGGTCAGAAAATGTCGAAAAGTAAAGGAAATACTATTGATCCTTTCATGACACTTGATACCTACGGACCGGATGCTACTCGTTGGTATATGGTGACCAATGCGCAGCCATGGGACAACCTTAAATTTGATCTTGAAGGAATCAAAGAAGTGCAAAGAAAATTCTTTGGAACCCTGTACAATACCTATTCATTCTTTTCGCTGTATGCCAACCTTGATGGATTTACCTATGCTGAGGATGACATTGCATGGGATGAAAGACCAGAAATAGACCGTTGGATATTATCGGAACTAAATACGCTTATTCTTCAAGTTGAAGAAGCCTATGAAACTTATGAGCCAACAAAGGCCGGAAGACTAATTCAGTCCTTTGTAAACGATAAAATGAGTAACTGGTACGTAAGATTGTGTAGAAGACGTTTCTGGAAAGGTGAATATGCACAAGACAAAATATCTGCTTATCAGACCTTGTACAACTGCCTGCTGAAAGTGGCTCAACTATCTTCACCGATAGCGCCATTCTTTACAGACAAGCTATTCAACGACTTGAATGCTATCACTGGAAGAGACCAAGCAGAATCTGTACACCTAAGCTTGTTTCCTGAAGCAAACAGCAGTCAGATTGACAAAGACTTAGAGTCAAAGATGCAACTGGCACAAAAATTGAGCTCCTTGGTTTTATCCTTGAGGAAAAAGGAAAAAATCAAGGTAAGACAGCCACTTCAAAGAATCATGGTGCCTGTGTTGAACGAGCAGATAAAATTACATCTAGACGACCTTAGAGAACTGATTTTATCGGAGGTAAATGTCAAAGAACTGGAATACCTGGAGGACACCTCTGGAATTTTAGTGAAAAATATTAAGCCAAACTTTAGGACTTTAGGCCCTAAATATGGTAAATTTATGAAAGGAATAGCGTCTGCTGTTGCTCAGTTCGACCAAGATACCATCTCTCAGATTGAAACAGAGGGTAAATATCAAATGGAAGTGAGTGGGGAAATGTTAGAATTGGACAGAGAAGATTTCGAAATCAATTCAAAAGATATCCCAGGTTGGTTAGTTGCCAGCCAAGATGACTTAACGGTTGCTTTAGACATAACACTTACGGAAGACCTTATTGACGAAGGTATAGCCAGAGAGTTAGTAAATAGAATCCAAAACCTAAGAAAAGATTCTGGATTGGAAATTACCGATAAAATCGCCGTTAAGATTGTTAAAGACGATCATATTATAAGAGCCCTGGAATTGAAGGGAGATTATATCAAAAGTGAAACTTTGGCAACAGATATCGTTTTAACCGATGAAATCCCTGAAAAGGGTGTTCTCGTTGAATTTGACGAGGTAAAAACGTATATTGCCATTAATTAAAAAATATAGAATCATGGACAAAATTGTAGCGAGATATTCTGATCAGGAATTAGAGGAGTTCAAAGCACTTATTTTGAATAAAATAGAGTCTGCAGAAAAAGATATAGAGGTTTTAAAAAATAATATTGGAGCTGATAACGGAACAGATGATACTTATTCTGCCTTTAAGGCGTTTGAAGAAGGATCTGAGACACTTTCTAAGGAATCTAATACAATGCTTATTACTCGACAAGAAAAGTTCATACGTGACTTAAGAAACGCATTGATCAGAATTGAGAACGGAACATATGGCATTTGCCGTATTACAGGAAAATTGATTCAAAAAGAGCGTCTAAAACTAGTTCCACATGCCACAATGAGCATTGAAGCTAAGCAGATGCAAAGCAATAACAGATAAATTGAAAAAGACTTTTTGGATTATATTTATAGTACTTCTTCTTGATCAAGTTTCCAAAATTTGGATCAAAACCAATATGGAAATTGGTCAAGAAATTGAAGTATTCTCCTGGTTCCGCATTCACTTTATTGAGAATAACGGAATGGCCTTCGGCATGGAGTTATTCGGAAAACTATTTCTTAGTATTTTTAGGATTGTAGCTATAGGTTACCTCTTTTACTTTATCCGAAAGATGTTAAAGAAACAGGTGAAGTCCATCATTCACATTGCCTTTTCTCTGATATTAGCAGGAGCCATAGGAAATATGATTGATAGCATGTTCTATGGAATTGCTTTCAGTGATAGTTATGGACAAGTAAGTACCTTCTTACCAGAAGATGGTGGTTATGCCCCTATTCTGTATGGACGAGTAGTAGACATGCTTTACTTTCCTGTATGGAAAGGTTTTTTACCTGAATGGATTCCATTTTGGGGTGGAGATTATTTTATCTTTTTCCGACCTGTATTCAACCTGGCAGATTCTGCCATTAGCATTGGAGTATTCTTCCTTATTTTTTACAATAAGTCACTGTCTTTAGCATTTCAACCCTTGGCTATAAAATCTTCAAAAGAAGATGCTCCGGCTAACCAAGAAGCAGCATAATCATGTACCTTAGGAAGTCGTACTTACCAGGATTTCTTCTGTATATCCTGGTTGTATTTTTTATCATTTTCGACTTTCAGGATTATTTAGGGAGAGAACCCCAATCAGTACACCATTGGAGACAATCTGATGGCGCTTCCATAGCACTAAATTACTATCAGCATGGAATGAATTTTTTTCAACCAGAAATCCATTTCCAAAACGCTGACCACAATACCAGCGGGTATGGCGCTGGGGAGTTTCCAATACTATATTATGCAACAGCTTGCCTATACCAGCTTTTTGGACCTCATTCTCCCTTTCTAAGAATTATCAATACCCTTATTTTCTTTATTGGTTTATTCTACCTCTACAAAGGTATTAGAGAACGTTTCAAGGATAAGTTCTGGGCCTTTTTCATCCCGACGATGCTGGCAGTAAGCCCAGTTATTTTATTCTACTCAAACAACTACCTACCTGATACACCGGCACTGGGATTGGTATTAATTGCCTGGTATCATATCGGACGTTATGATCAGTTAAAGCAAAGTAAAAGCATCTGGTATTTGGCTTTCTTCTTTTGCTTTGCAGGTTTATTGAAAATTTCGGCATTACTTAGCTTCATTCCTATTTTGGGACTGGCATTACTGAGTTTTCTACCATTTAAAAAATGGCATTTCTTCCATCATCCTATTCAGGCAATTCTGGCTTTATTGTCAGTCTTAGGAATTAATATAATATGGTATAAATGGGCGATAAACTACAATACACTTCATGGTACCAGTTATTTCTCTACCCACACCTGGCCATACAATAGTTTGGATGATGAAACCATTGCTAATGTTTGGAACAATATCATATACCTCTGGGGTGATGATTACTCCTACCCTGCTACCTATGTATTTTTACTATTGATTCTTGTGGTGCTTTTAAAGAACCTTAAAAAGCTATCTTCATTTTGGATATATATTCTGGGAAGCTTGTCCGTTGGACTTTTCATTTTTGGTTATTTGTTCTTCCTGAACCTGATGAACCACGATTACTATACGATTAACCTGTATATCATTCCAGTATTGCTTATGATTGCAGTATTGGATCTATACCAAAGAAAACATAGCCAATTAATCCATTCCTGGCTATGGAAATTCGTGCTTACCATCTTTATAATCTTCAATATCCAATACGGAAATAAACAGCTAAAAGGGCGTTATACCGGTTGGCAAAATGATATGAGCTTATATACTCCATTGGATGGCATTCCAAATTTCCTTCGAGAACAAGGCATTCAGCAGGAAGATAGATTTTTAGTTGTTGGTGACCCTACGCCTAACACGGCACTGTATAGAATGAACCAAAAGGGTTGGTCAGACTTATATGGCAATGGAGATTCAGTAGAAAAAATACAAAAATTACTGGATGAAAAAGGCCTAAGCTATATGGTTATTCTAAACAACAAATTCCTGGAAGAAAGACCTTTCCTAAAGCAATTTTGCACTACAGTAAAAGCAGAATATAAGGGATTGAAAATTTACGACCTTCGTTAAGGCAAAGCGAAATTAATCGTAGACATTTCCAATTTCAGCCAATTTACGTGGCTCTAAAAGATGGATTTTCTTACCTGTTAATTCGATAAGTTTATCTTTCTTAAATTCAGACAACAACCTAATTATCGATTCTGTAGCAGTACCCACCACACTGGAGATCTCTTCTCTGGTTAACTGTACGTCTAAATTACCATCTTCATCTTCCCCAAAAGTATTGGACAAAATCAATAACACTTCTGCCAGTCGCTCTCGAACTGATTTCTGTGCTAGATTGGTAATGATTTTATTTGCCTCACCAATTTCATGGCAAGCCATTTCCATCATTTTAAATGAAAATTTTTGATTTCCCGCAAGCGTATCAAAAAGTACTCGCTTAGGAATAAAACAAGCTGAAGTTTCATCTAATGAAGCCGCTGAAACAGAAAGTGGCTCATCACTAAGGGCTGCACGATATCCTATGATATCACCTTCCTTAGCGAAACGAATAATTTGCTCCTTTCCTTCTGTACCAGTTTTATACATCTTCAATTTACCCTTGAAAATGCAAAAGACTCCCGACAGTCGGTTACCTTCTTGAAAAAGAACCTGGCCCTTCTTAAAAACATTACAGCCCTTAGAATCATCAAGGTTCTCCAATTCCTCAGACGTAAGTTGAGAAAAGATAGACTTAGACCTATGTTCACAGTTTGAACAAGACGGCATTTCAAATTTCTTCTTCACGATAATGTTGTTGTTTTAGCTTATTCCTGGTTACAAAATAAGTGTAAATTTTAGTTATACTATCAGATTTATAACCAAATAATTTATCGCATAATATAACTTCCGAACAAAAATACTCAATTTCCCTCATTTAGCATTCTGAAAGCCTGATCTTTATCATTTTTTAAACTTTCAAAAATAATGAACTTGCACTCTGAAAGCTTGCATAAAATGGAATGTCATCACTGTGGTTCAGACTGCGAAGAAATTATACCAAAAGAAGGGTTTAACTTCTGCTGTAACGGATGTGTATCGGTTTACACTATTCTCAACAACAGTCCTTTAAGGGGATTCTACGACCTGGAAGATCGCCCGGGAGTTAAAGCCAATATCTCCAAAAAAAATACTTTCAGGTTTTTACAGAATACTTCCATCGAGGAGGATCTTATTCAATTTAAGGATGATGTATACACCCAAATTGAATTTTACATCCCAAGTATTCATTGTAGTTCCTGTATTTGGTTATTAGAGAATCTCAACTTACTCAGCCAACATATAGAATGGGTACGTGTCAATTTTCCAAAGAAAAAGGCATTGATCCAATTCAAACATGCAGAGCTCTCCCTGTATGACCTTGCCGTCCTTTTGGACACCCTTGGTTATGCACCTTATATCAGTTTAGATGATCAAGATGCCGGCGCAAAGAAGTCGTCCAATCAAAAACTATATAAACTGGCTGTAGCTGGTTTTTTCTGGGGAAATACTATGTTTATTTCATTCCCTGACTATTTCACCGATTCCTGGGAACACGAAGGACTAAGAGAGCTCTTCGGACTCATTGGAGGTTTATTCTCACTTCCTGTACTATTGTACAGCGGATCGGACTATTTTAAATCGGCGTGGAAGGGAATAAAGAACAATTACTTCAATATGGATGTTCCCATTGCGCTCGGTCTTATTGTCCTTTTCCTTAGCAGCTGGAGGGATGTCCTCCTTCTTGGAGCGTCGGGCTATTTTGACAGCTTAACTGCTCTGGTCTTTTTTCTATTACTCGGTAAACTGTTCCAGGATAAAACGTACCATTTTCTTTCTTTTGAAAGGGATTATAAATCTTATTTTCCTATTTCTATTACTCGAATTAAGGAGGAGCAAGAAGAGAATATTCCGCTTAGAGAATTGGAAAAAGGAGACCGTATACTCATTCGAAATGAGGAATTAATACCTGCCGACAGTGTATTGATTAAAGGTGAGGGACTAATCGATAACAGTTTTGTGACCGGAGAATCCAGATTCATAGATTATAAAGAAGGAGATAAAATTTTTGCAGGGGGCAAGCAAAAAGGTGCTGCCATAGAGTTGGAGGTCATCCGTAAGACAGATCAAAGTTATTTGACCAAATTATGGAGCCATGACAGTTTTCAGAAAAACAGCTCCAAACAGATCAAGAGTTTTACCGACCGTATCAGTAAGCATTTTACACTTACTATAGTTTCCATTGCTGTTATTGCCTTCGCATTTTGGCAATTCTATAGGCCAGAGATTTCTATTCAGGTATTTGCTGCTGTCCTTATCGTGGCCTGTCCTTGTGCCCTTGCTTTGGCTGCTCCATTTACGCATGGAAATGCCCTGAGGATTTTAGCGTCCAAAGGTTTCTTTATAAAAGATGCTATGAGCCTTGAAAGGATAAGTGAAGTAAACACTATCATCTTCGATAAAACAGGTACGCTAACCATCTCCAACAGCTCTGATGTAGACCTTAGCAAGGCCAATATAACAGAAGAACACCTTATTGGATTAAAGAACTTAAGTCTGCAATCTAACCATCCCATAAGCAGGATGCTGTATGACTCCCTTCCGCGAACCGCTAAGCAGGGTATAAGTGGATTTGAAGAACAAACTAATATAGGCGCAAAAGCACAAGTCAATGATAAACTGTACAAAATTGGAATTGCCCCTTTTGTAGGCTTAGCAATGGATGTGGATAAACAAACCAGGTTATACTGGTCTGTAAACGATGAAATAAAGGGCTACTTTTTAATCAAAAACCAATACCGATCTGGTGTTCGGGATTTAATCCACCAGCTGAAAGAAGATTACCAGCTCTCTTTACTTTCGGGGGATAATTCGGGTGAAAAAGAACGCCTCCAGGGTATTTTTGGAAACCAAACACCCATGACCTTTAACGCAAGTCCACACGATAAACTTGAATTTGTACAAAAAATTCAAGCAAAGGACAATAAGGTGCTGATGATTGGTGATGGTTTAAATGACGCAGGAGCCTTACAACAGAGTGAAGTTGGACTTAGCATTAGTGAGAACATCAATAGCTTCTCTCCTGCTTGTGATGTGATTTTGCAAGCCGAACAATTGAACCTATTGGATCAGTTCCTTTTGTATTCCAGAAAAACGAAAAACATCATTTACTGGAGCTTTGGCTTTTCCTTCGCCTACAATATTGTGGGACTTAGCTTTGCTGTGGCTGGAAAATTGTCTCCATTGATTTCGGCAATTTTAATGCCCTTGAGCTCAATTTCTGTAGTATTGTTTGTGACCTTTGCCAGCAATATATCGGCAAAAAAAATATTTACTAAATAAAGCGGAGGACTAGCGGTAGTGGAAGAATATCCTCACTAATTCAATAGGCGTCTTAAGAAAATCAAAAAAGGTAATTTTAGAACCTCCCATTTCCACCCAGGTATTCAGCGGCACTTCTAAAAGCTGCTTTTTCGCAGAGGATACACCTTCCCTTTTCACAAAACGTTTTATCATTTCAACATCAAACAACCAAGGCGTGATAAAAGGTTTTTGAAAATTGTTTTGGATCAATTCCGGGGTCATCCATTTGGCTCCACATTGGGTATCGTAGATCTCTAAACCCAAAATAAGGCTAATGAAAGTAGCTATTATTCTACCTGGATAATGGCGGTACCACTTACGTTGAATGTCAGCGCCCATGTGTGCAAAACGCGCACCCATCAATAGCTGAGTTTCTCCTTCCTGGAAATCCAATAACCTCAACATCTCATCCAATGGCGTTGCCAAATCGGCGTCCAAAAATCCGATCCAGGAATATTCTTTTTCCGCCAGGCCTACAATGCGTAAGGCAGACTGACGAACAGTCTCCCCTTTACCCTGGTTCTCCGGAAAATCAATTAAATGCAATTGACTGTGTTGGGAATTAAGCGCCTCCAAAACAATACGGGTATCATCTGAACTTCCATCGTTTGCGAAGAAAATATCAACCGTAGGATTCGATTCAACAAAGTTCAAGAAAACTTGCTGATCCAACCTTTCGGCTTCATTGTAACACGGGATGATAATAGCTAATTGCTTTTCAGGCATTTTGACTTAGATTGATATAATAGGCAAATATAATTTTTTATATAGATTCTACTTAATTAATCATTAAATATGACCAAAGGCACCAATTTTCCTATTTTTAACAATTGAGTAGGCACCAATTAACCTTTTGGGCTATTTAATACTTAAATTTACATATTGATTCAATTTGTTCAATATAAATTACTTTTTGTATCTTAATAGATGTACCAGTAGTACGCATTAATCAAATTGATTGCATAATTAAGAAAATTGCCATGAAAATAATTCCCTCCAGTATCACCCATTCAGAGTTACCCTTTGAATTGAACGTCAGTTTTGATGGCATAATCAAGCATATTGAAAAGCAAGCCAACAATTCCAATAGCCCTGTTCAAACTTCGGCTCAGGAATTATTGGAAAAATATGCCAAATTACCTACTCTAAGCGAAGGGTTCTCCGACTTTAAGGATCTAGAAGAATACGGCGATGAAATAAGTTATTTGTTGGATTTTATCTTTCCGGAAGCCTTACAGGAGAATGAAATTAAGGCCATTAGCGTGCCCTTTGATTTTACCACTTTTAAATTTTCTACCCGCTTTGAAAAGATATTGGCCAATGCCGGGGAGGATTATGTGCTGAAAGTTCGAAACATGGATGAATCCAGTATGTATGTTACTGCCTGTACGTTTATTTTGGCCTTTTTCTACAATTTCAAGATTGATTTCAGACGACCTTTCTTTTTCGATATTCCGAATATCAAAACAGGTTTGACGCATCATTACCGAGTAATGTTTAACAGCGATTTTTTCCAACTCGAAAAAAACGATTCAGCACCTGAAATAACTGAGGAGGATATCAAAATATTGATCGATAACTTCGATCAGGAAAATAAATTGGAAATGTGGAAGGAAAAATTCCCTCCAAACAGCTATACATTAAAAGGCTTCGGTATCATGAACCTTTTCGATGTCACTGCCGATGAGACCATATCGTCATTGAAGGAGGTGCTTTTATCACAGAGCCCGGACATCCAAACCAAAATAGAGGAAAAACTAGGGGAGCTATTTGGGCTACCTGACCTTCAATTTGGTTTTTCAAAATTCAATATAGCAGAAAAGAAGCTGGAAGCCCCGCAATACAAAAAGGGCAAAAGCTTTATCCTTTCCAGTGAAGATCACATGCATTGTGAAAACATGATGTGTGAGGGAATTTCACAAAAGGTCTTAACCGAAAATAATTTTCTGGCCATCTCAGATATCGAGCGATATGGAGAAATGACCAATTATAACAGCCTATACCATAGCTTAAAATGTAAAAAGATAGAAAGCTTCATCTTAGCTCCTATAGAAATCGATGATAAACACATAGGAATTCTGGAATTGGTATCTACCAATAAGTATGATCTCAATTCACTTAATGCGATTAAACTTATAGATGTCATCCCTGTGTTTACTGTAGCTATTCAACGTGCTTTTAAGGAGCATGCAACGCAGATGGAGTCTGTCATACAGGAAAACTATACATCCATTCACCCAAGTGTGAAATGGCGTTTTTATGAGGCTGTAGAAAAATACACCTATCAAAAAGCCTCCGGTGGAGAAATTCAAAAGTTGGACGACATCATTTTCAAGAAAGTATACCCACTCTATGGGCAATGTGATATTAAGGGATCGTCCATAGCGAGAAATAGCGCTATTCAAGATGATCTTACAAAACAGCTTTCCGAGGCGAAAAAGGTAATGAACAAGGCGCTTAAATTCGAGAATCTACCCATATTTAGTGAGTTGGCTTTCCGTATTGAAAGTTATGCCGGTGAGATCAAAAAAGGTCTGAAAACCGGAGATGAAATCGGTATTACCGAATTTTTCAAACAGGATGTTTACCCTATTTTCCAACATATAAAAAACCTAAATCCTACACTCGAAGAGGTTGTTAATGGCTATATGAGCCAAATAGACGAGAACCTCGAGGTTATTTATGATAAAAGGAAGCACTATGAAGACAGTGTTACTTTGCTGAATGAAAAAATGGCGCAATATATTGACGAGGAACAAGAAGCTGCACAGCAGATGTTTCCCCATTATTTTGAGCGTTTCAAGACCGACGGGGTTGAGTTCAATATGTATATTGGACAGTCGCTGGTAAAAAACAAAACTTTCGAGGATCTGTACCTCTACAACTTGCGCTTATGGCAACTTCAGCTGATGTGCCAATTGGAAAACATTGCCTCCAACCTGAAAAAGGAAATGCAATATCCTCTAAGCATTGCTTCCTTAATTCTTGTTCATAGCAACGATTTGGCAATCAAATTCAGAATGGATGAAAAACAATTTGACGTTGATGGAGCCTATAATATCCGTTATGAAATTATTAAAAAGAGAATAGATAAAGCATTTATAAAAAATACTAAAGAGCGAATTACTCAGCCGGGTAAAATGGTTATTGTATATTCACAAGACAAGGATGCAAGGGAATATACCAGATATATTCACTACCTGCAATCGATGAATTATTTAGGAGAAAACATCGAGCAGCTGGAATTGGAAGACTTACAAGGGATTTCCGGATTGAAAGCTTTGAGGGTAGAGGTGATATACAACAACAATAAAAAGGGTATGGATATGGACGAGATAATGCGTCTCATGAAGACAGAGGCCAAATCTATACCTAATGCCTAATAGACACCACGACGTTTTAGCAATTTAACACAAGGGAATATGAACAACAGAACTGCAATAATAGTAGCCGGAGGTAGTGGTAAAAGAATGGGGTCTAGCATTCCTAAACAGTTTCTTGAAATTGGAGGGAAAGCGATCTTACTTAGAACCTTAGAGAATTTTATCCATTTCGACGAAGAGATGCAGATCATACTTGCCCTACCGGAAGACCAAATTGACTACTGGAAGGAATTAACCGCTTCCTGGCCCTATGCCAAAAAAGTAGAGATTGTGAAAGGAGGATCTGAACGTTTCTACTCTGTAAAAAATGCATTGGATAAGGTGTCCAGAAAATGTGAAAAAATTGCAGTCCACGATGGGGTTCGTCCGTTTATATCAAGTGACCTGATCCGTAGAGGATTTGACAGTATCAACGACGCACACGCTGCAATTCCCGTGATACAATCTAAGGATTCCATTCGTATTATTGAACCCAGCGAGACCAATTCTATAGCCGTGGACAGGGACAATATTCTACGTGTGCAAACTCCACAGGTATTCGACGCCAGCACACTGATTAAAGCCTATGAACAAGATTTTTCGCCTTCCTTTACGGATGACGCTTCTGTTGTGGAAAATATGGGTGAAAAAATCAGCCTTTTTAAAGGCAATGAAGTCAACTTTAAAATAACCAGCCCTGCCGATTTAGAACTTGCAGAATTTATAGTTTCAAAGAAAAAATAAAATCAGTCTTGCTGATCCATCCTACTCTCCAGGACTGCCTGTGCTTCGGTATTGTATTGCCTGGCGAAATCATCTACTGCTAATTCTCCTTTGGCAGTAAGCTGGACAAGTCTCGACCTTTTATCACCTGGAGCGAATGCCTCTTTTATCAAGGCGCGCTTCTTGAGGCGTGCCAATATTTCTACTCCCGTGGAGTACTCGAGACCAGCTCTATTGATCAATTCCTTTTTTAAGATTCCGGGGGTCTCTTTTACTTCTAACAACAAATAATAATCGTCCAAGCCACTAAAAGGTGAAGCCTGAACAAGCGGACGTACCGCTCTTTTTACTGTCAATAGGAGTCGGTTATGATCCCGTAAATAAACTAAGGGGTCCACATCGATAGTATTCGACTGCTGATTCGTGTCATCGCTACACTTTGCCCAGGACACAAAACTTTCCACTGAGTTATCCTCTGGATTTGTTGCTGCAAATTCCTCATAAGCCTGTATCAGTTCTTTTACCCGCTGGAGTGGAGAAGCCATCTTCTTTTTAATTAATACGCCTTATTAAATCAATATTAACCCTGGCAATATAGTACTTCTTGGGCGTTATTCTAATTCATGGATTTAATCATCGTTATAGTAAATGAAGCATAATCCATCATTTTCAATCAGATACAAATCCGATCAAAAATTATTCTACTTTTTTTATTTTTTACTTGTTTCGAGAATCCTTTTTTCCTTAGCTTTGCATCGCTTTAGAGCAGTAAGGAATTCCTTATTCTAAAGACATAGAGCATTCCTCCTTAGCTCAGTTGGTTAGAGCATCTGACTGTTAATCAGAGGGTCCAAGGTTCGAGTCCTTGAGGGGGAGCTTTTTAGAAGCCGTTACGCAAGTAGCGGCTTTTTTTTGTTTCGTTTTTTGATATTGATTGTTCTCTGCATACCACTTATCACCACGAGTTACAAACTCGCGGCAGCGGGGGAAGACTACACCCAGTTGGGGTGGAATGAACCAGGTTTTTAATGTAGTTATTTTGTTGTTTGGTATATGTGTTTTCTTTTATTGTACTTCTTTAAAAGGTATCAGTGTTATTGTTACTACGCTTTTCCATTCGGATGGATAATGCGTACGTTTTTGGTATAGTTCAATTGTATTTTTTGAATAAGTATTGATACAATAGAATTGAAAATCCAAAGAGTCTGCAGTAAGGAAATTAATAATTTTTTTACAATCGTCATAGTGCTTAAACTCATTATACTCCCATATAGCATACTCCTCATACATGTTGTAGTCGATGCATTCATCATTTATATTCTGCACAAAAGTCCCATCATCTAGGAATGATAAAAGAAGTTTTGAATGACAAGGCTCCATTAGGTTTTCATATTCAGCGGTTTCATGATCGGGATCATGTGTCCCATCCTTTATCCCGTAACTGTCTATAACCCATATTTGTGACGTTAAAACTTCTTCAATTGTGAGCTTATTGTCTTCTTTGGTACACGATGACAAAGCAAAAATTAGACTTAATAGGAATAATGAAAGGGTCTTGTTGGACATGATAATTTCTTTGTTGTTGCGCTGATTTATGATTACAGTTGGTTAATTGTTCCCTGTGCCAAACTCAAATATAATATCTTCAATTCTTTTGGGATTATCTAAGAAGGGTAATTTACATAATCACCCTAGTGGAAGACTATCTCCTAGTAAAGCTGATAAGGAAATTACGAACAGAATGGATAGTTGTACTAAGCAGATGGATATTGAATTACTAGACCATTTGATTATTACTAGAGATGGGCATTATAGCCTTAGGGATGAAGGATTTTTAAAATCCGCACCGTAAAGCATTGTTAGGTTTCATTGGAATATTTTAATAACATACAATAAAAACCAAAATGGTAATCTTTATTTTAGAAAAGAGCTTCTACCATAGTGCAATATTATAGTTTTTTAATAGCATCTTTTAACCGATTATCATTAACAACATATTTATTTGAATCAATACCATTAGGACTTCTTTGGATGATAAGTTCTTTTTCTTCCATAAATGTAGTAAGCCATTCCATCTCATTACTACTTTTCAATACACTAATCAATCCGTTAGGGTTATCTTTTAACCTTTCAATAAATTCAGTGGTAGAATTATTTTGATAAAATAGTTTCATCAATCCAAAAGCAATCTCAATTGACTCTATCTCTAGCTTTAAATTACTAATGCTCTGATTTAAATTTCCATTTTTAGTTTCATATTGGGACAACCTATCTTTAAAAGAATTCACTTCACCAATATGATAGGATGAAAGATTTGTTATCTCCTGTTTCCTCATAACCTTCACATCTGCAATTTGATCTCTTATTTCTTTGGCCTCCTCCTTAGATATAGGGACTTTTTTTTGAGCTTTTAAATATACCTTTCTTTGGTACCCATTTAAAAATTTCACTCCACTATTCATGAATGGTAGAAGAATGATAATCAATAAAGTAGAGTATATAGGCTCCCATAATAAATGATCATTTAATAGATACTTAGCTATAAAGTCTTTATTTGCACCCTTTTCAACCAAAAAAGTCACATACCACAATTTCCAATTATAGACTAACCAAGATAAAACAAAGGTGAAAAACAAAGAACTATTTGTACGTTCCTTAAACCCTAATTGAACACTATTAATTACAGACTCTATATTCATTCTTATACGTTTTAAAAAAAATGTAAACTAAATTAATTCATCTCTTTGACACTTAATTCTACTCAACGAGTACATGACTGAGTGTCCACACAGTCCTTTTAGTCCTTTTTGACACTTTATATTTTTGTACACCATATTACTATATAGCCTTTTTGCATTGTGGATTTTTCAAAATCTACTGTAAAATAGCAATATCACGAGTTAATCTGGTGTACCATTCAAAATATGGGCTTTTTAGCTAGTATTTTGAGTAATATATAGCCTTTTTGGTTTTTCACTAACAAGTAATTGAATGAAAAATTACCTCACTATTAAATAACTGTCAAAATTATTATAACCAGTATCATTGAAAAAAATACCAATATAGATTTTTTAAATACAGAATGCTGAACTAAAATTTCCTTTTTAAACTCTAAGACCTTTAGGTCATTTAATCTTATAATTGAAGTATCAGAAACATCCTTCAAATTCACACATTTCTCACCAAAGATCAATGGGTAATTCTTATGACAGTCATAAAATTTGAGATGTGTTTTTTGAAGATAACTTGTTAATTCAGAAGAAAGGTTGAAGTAATTGTAATAAAATAAGCCACACATCAATACTGCATATCCAAATGGTACTAATGCTCTGATGGAATCCATAAAAACAAATACAACCATAAATACTCCTGTTATATGCCAGAAATATTTATCTATTAACTTCATTGAATACTTCATATACTAATACTCTATATCAACTAGATCCTTTAGAGGTACACCAAAACAACTCGCTAGCCTATACAATGTATGAAGCGTAGGATTAGTCCTGCCAGCTTCTATTCTTGAAAGGTTAGACTTATCTACACCACCTTCTATTTTACCAACTACATCCATTAAAGATAAGCCTTTTGCTTGTCTTGTGGACTTGATCTTTGCCCCTACTCTTTTGTAAAGAATCTCCTTTTCCATTCAAATTGGGTGTGCAGTATGAGAACTGTGAGTTTGAATTAGAACCTATCCCAGACAGGTATAAAGGAAGAGATTCTTACAAGTATATTGGTAAGGAAAAGTTCTTCTTTTATGGATTTGAAGTAAAAGAGATTGAACTGACTTTTGAGTTGGATATATTCGTTGAGGCTAGAATAATAGGTTATGTATTTTAATTAATCTACCTTAAATACAAATCAATACATCAATATTAATTACTAGTCCTTTTTGGTAGGTAAGGAACTTTCTTCTTTAAATTATTAATTGGAGATTCAATATACTTCCATGAAAGATGTGAAATATAAAATGTAATAAAATAAAGAAACACAAACATCAAGTATTTATTATTCAAAGATAGGTCAAAACGATTCATAAAATAAAAAAATAAGGTAGCTACAAAGACATGATAGACATACATCCCGTAGGATATTCTACCTGAATAACTAATAAATTTCAATTCCAATATATATTTTGCCCAACTTTTAAAACCATTCTGTGATGAAATGGCAATTACTATTCCAGCAACCAACGAAAAAACAAACACTCCAAAAATTTCCTTATACCAATAGAGATGAAAATAATCTTGAACAAATAATCCAGTTATATAAAACCCACCCAGTATATATAAATTCGAAATTCTTGCTATCTTTTTAAATAAATCCTTTTTATACAAATTTATATAAGCTAATAAGGCCCCTATTCCTAAAGAATCCATACAACTAAATGTAGAGTAGGCTGTAGCCATCCATTTTCCAACAAACACAAATAAGTAAACCCTAACAGCTATAGCAATCAGAATAAATATTAATATAAGATTTATGCTCTTAGAAGGTTTTACAAATAGAATACAAAATGGCCAAAATAAATAAAACTGTTCCTCAACAGCAAGAGACCAAAAATGACTATACTCCCCAAGATACACATTGTTAATAGACTGATACCAATTTGAAGTATAAGTAACCAACCAAGGAAATATCTCTTGTGTATTCTTATAATTAAAAAAAAAGAGCGCAATGATTAACAAATAATAAATAGGGAATATTCTAAAAAATCGTCTTAAATAAAAACTCTTTATTAAATGAAATTTAGAAATCTTTTCTGCTATACATTCATCTCTATTAACAAACAATATTCGGGAAATCAAAAAACCACTCAAAACAAAAAATAAAGTTACACCATTAACAAATGGCATATTTACTAATAATGGATTTGACCATTGCCATTGTAACCAATGAGCAATCATCACCATTAATACCGCAAAAAACCTTAATCCATCTAACTGTACTATATGATCATTTCTCATTTGCCAAATATAAAAATATTATCCAAGATGATATTTCATTAATATATAATTCCAAGGTGCACAAATAGGTGTACATAACAAACAGACAATAGTGCTCAAAAGGACAATTCTACGTGATTTTCACCTTACACTAGTTATATGTTACAGTGTGTTCAAATATGACCTCCATATCAGAACTAGATTTAGGTATTAATAGCCAAAATCTAACTATATGACCTACTTTACAAGTTCCATAGCGTATGATTTCTACATGAATTGTAACAGTATTATCCTCTTGTATTGCCCTATAAGAATAACTGGGAGAATGACAGCCTCCTACCATATCAATATAACCTACAAGAACAAAATTTTCAAAATCAATTTCTGGGTATTTATAGTCAGAACAAGAAGAGACAGGATGATTGTATTTATGAATATTCTGAAAGGCTTTATAACTTTGCTCATCCTTGATAATTACTTCCGTTGCCTTGGATCCTTGGCATAAGAACTTTATTTCCTCACAAATTACCTCTGTTTGACAATGAGCTTGCCATGTGGTTAATATTGAAATTAAGAGTAGTACAACTATCTTATAAATTCTTATTGTTGTTTTCATTTGAGTTCAATTCAATTAATTATTCAACAATATACAGATAATATCTAATCAACTGCCAATGTAAATTTTAGTTGCCAAAATGACCATATTGTCCTTATTGTCTTGTTCTAGTAGGTATATAATTTGGGTACACCTAGAGGAGATTGAATTGACATTTGAGTTGGATATTTTGGTTGAGGATAGGGTTTCATTTTAGGACTACTTTTTACTTAGTTGGAATGATATATTTTTATTGGTTTTCTCATTAAGAATGTCAAGTTCAACCTCCCATTGTTTAATATGCTCTTCAGCAGAATATATGACTGAATACATTAAACTTCTCGTCAATCCACATGTAAAATAACTAAGGTATTCCTTACCATTATCTATCCCGTATGAACCATAAAATATCCATTCCTTATCTCTTAATGGGTTGGGGAAACCATCACATGATTCTACATAATATCCAATGAGGGTATCTCCTGCAACAACCTCTCCTTTAAACACTTCTTTCACCCTAAAAACATAACTATACTCTTCATTACAAACTAGCTCAGCTATAATAACTAGCTCACTATTATCAATATTTCTTCCAACCGCCTCAACAGACCAATTTGCCCAATCCAACTGATTACATGAACAACCAAAAGCAATTGAATTGATAACTATACTTACAATAACCGTTAATAAACTTCTTCTCATAATATATGATTCTATAGTACTATTTAATAACAGACAATAGTGCTCAAAAGGACAATTAGGATACTTTACTTTCCCACATTGTGGGAATTGGATTTTAAAATACAATTATATTCATAAAAAAAAGCCCCTTAATAAAAAGGAGCTTCTATATGATTGCAACAATTTCAGAATTATCTGTTAATAGTTCGGAAGAATTTTGAAATTTCCAAGATTATCTAGACTTTCAAAAATTTCCAATATTATCTAGACCTTCACACAGATTATCTAGACCTTCACACAAATTATCCAGACCTTCACTCAGATTATCCAGACCTTTACTCAGATTTTCTAGACCTTCAAAATTTCCAAGATTTCCTAGACTTCCAAGATTTCCCAAACTTTTCAAACCTTGCAGGCCTTGCAGACCTTGCAGATTAATTGAATTTTTTGATACTTGAGCAGAAGTATCCACTTGTAATATCTCAAAATTAGATTCATTTGCATGAACTGAAAAGGCTACACATAATAATGCACTTAATAGATATAAATGTTTCATAATCTGATTTTTAATATTCACTAAGATAAGAAAATCTCCAACAATAGACATTCACAAAACTAATCCGAATAACTATCCACTGTGCAAAGCGTGCAAACATTGTAATAGGTCTTATTTTCCAGATACTATTCTATAATCAACTTTTCACTTTGAAATAGTCCCCCTTCAAGGTGTACCTCAATAAAATATAATCCTGAAGGGTATTTCGAAATATCTAATTGATAATCTTGCTGTCCTTCTTCCATATCTATAGATTGTACTACTCTTCCTGACAGGTCAACTAAGGATATGTTTGCAGAAAAAGAAAAATCCAAATGAATATTCACTATATCCTTAGCTGGGTTTGGGTAGAGGTTAATAGAAGTCAAATCATTCATTTCTTCTATTCCTAAATTACAATCACCTCCTATCAGTATAGTATAGGCCGTAGTGGAAATTCCATCCTCCGCAGTTACAACTATAGACATCTCACCTGGAATGTTCACACTATTGATTACGACAGTAGCCATTGAATCAGAAACTAGAGCACTCGCACTTGGTGTAAATGCAGTTAATGAATCTAACTCCAATACATAATTTAACGAATCTGGATTGAATTCAGGGCAAAGGACACCTTCACTAAAAAACAAACTATCCAACAAAGAATTGCTTGACGGAGCATAATTCCAATTTATGGTATAAATGATTGAATCTCCATTTGGGCAGTAAACTATTATTTCAGTAGTATCCGGCAAAGGCAAAATTGCTGCAGTATATGAAACAGAAAAGGAAGTATCACAAAGCCAATACCCTACGACTGGCAAACTGGTTACTAAGGGAGAGATTTCTACATCCCAGGTATTTACACTGTCACCAAAATTGGTAAGAGTACCTCCATTTAATGTAAGATCACACAGCGCCGTATCTGGGCAGGAGGAAGATTGTTGCATGAAATATGAACCATTAGCCCACGTTGAATGTATTACACTAAAAAATAGAATGATTAAAGATAAATTTCTCATTGTATAAAGGGTTTTTATTCTCACTAATATAAGAAATTATCTAACAACATCCTTTTCATAAAATACCCCCTTTGCAAAGTCTGCAATCCTTGCAATGTTTACAGTAAAAATCACCACGAGTTGCAAACTCGGGGCAACCGGGGAGCTTTTAAGAAGTCGGTTTTTTGGTTAAAGTAGTTTGGCGTTACTGCTAAACCACCAATTGCAAACTGGCAACAATCTTTAGTTTATACTATTATTCCTACTATGTTTTTTATCTCTTCCGAATAACTTGGTTTCAGCAGAAAATCAAAAGAAAATTATGAAAAAAACATCCTCACCTGGTTGGCTATGAATGTATTAATATAATTGTATATTGGATTCAAATAATAACTTAATTACTATGAAAAAAATAGTTACACTTACATTACTAGCTTTTGTGTCTGCCACTACTTTTGGGCAAAACAAAAAAGTAGCACTTACTACCTTATCCACTAGCAGATATATTGATTTTGCTGACACGGACAATAATGTGGCTGCGGCAGCAGCAATTGCGACTCTTAAAGGAGATGAATCATTTGATTTAACAACATCATTGGAAATGGTTCATGATGCATTTTTTAAGGACTTAAAGAAAGTTTTTCCATTTAAAATGCTCGATGAAAAGAGTGTTTTATCAAATGAAGACTACAAACAATTTGATTATACCGCTCAATTATTTACCAACAAAGATGGTGAAGTAAACGAAGGAAAAGCAAAAGATATATATTCAAAAACGACAGAAGATGCCATTATGGTATATCCTGGATATAAATGGATGAGGTATGCAAGTAAATTGTCTGCAGATCGCTTCCGTCCGGAATTATCGATGGTTGAGATTTTCAAAAATGATGCTGAAGGTGTATTATTTATAGATCTTGATTATAGTTTTGTTGAAAACACACTTGGAATAGGTGGATTTACAACTGCAAGTATTCAGTCAACGATGTCTTTTACTTTATACAATAAGGAAGGAGAAAAGGTAATTAGAACCTTTGTTACTGAAAAATCTAAAAAGAAAGTTCCAATGGTTAAAGGTATACCGATTATGAAACCGGAGAAAATAACTCAGCTTTGTGAAGACGCGACAAAACGAGTAATTGCAAAAGCAGAAAGTAAACTAGCTAAAAAGGTGAAAAAGATTCTTAAAAAGTTCTAATTCATTAAATATATCATTTGTATAAGGACCACTCTATGAGTGGTCCTTTTTTATGTCTTAATCTTGGGGGAATTTACCGCCCTCAGAGTCATTCTTTGAAGACGCTGAGATTATTTAAATGTACGAATACTGCTAAACCACCAATTGCAAACTGGCAGCAATCTTTAGTTTATACTATTATTCCTACTATGTTTTTTATCTCTTCCGAATAACTTTGATATAGTGAACTTGTAAATCATTTACTTTTAAGGCTATAAAATAATGGCCATCCGGTAAACGATCTTCCGGTTGCCAAACCAATTCATATTTCTCAGGCTGTAATGTTTTTTCATCAAGTGTAGCCACTTTTCTTCCCAGTAGATCGTATACGGATAAACTTACCTTTGATTTTTGGAAAACACCATACTGAATGATAAGCTCATTCTGAAATGGATTGGGGGTCGCTTGATAAATCATTCCTGTATCCAAATGAATATCGTTGGTTCCCAGTGGTGCACCATCACCATTGATGACAATATCCCAAACACCTTCCAAATCACCTTGACTGTTTGTGGTCAGTGGAATAATCCTATGAGTAGCATCATATATTCCATTTGTTACGGAAGCGGCAGCGTCGCTCGGTATATTTGGATCCCCTTCGAAATAAATTTGGGTTGTTAGGGTGCTAAAACCCGGTGGTGTAATTTTTAAATGAATATGAGAAGGGCGGTAATTCGCCCCATTCAGGTACAGGCCGGGTTTAACTGTTTCAAACAAATAAAACCCCTGTCCATTGGTGGTTGTTTTACCCCTGAGATTATATCCCGTATTATCATAAGCCCCATCATCATCCGCATGCCAAATATCAATTTCAGTGTTTACAATAAATTCAGAACAATCCAGATTATACACACGACCACTTAAAATAAGTTTCGTTCCCGCTTCATTCATATCTGCGAGTTGGTTATTTTGAATAGTTGGCGCATTTTCAGTATAGAAGGGGCCCTGCCCAAATAAATCATTGGTCGTTTCATTACAGAGCTCCAAAAGGTTACCTGATTCTTCCCCTTTATTTTCGGCAGCAGGATTTGCCCCAAATAGGCTTGGAAAAATTCCTAATGATAGTGCCGTTAAGGAAGAATTCTTTAGAAATTGCCTGCGACTTTTTTCGTAGTTCTTCTTCATATTTCTGAATTTTTTAATTTCTATACATTGCTTAGGCCAATTAGTTTTTTTTAGATCAAAAAATAAATCTATAAAAATATCCAATCAATGGAAACAATAAACTTATTCTACTATCACTCCTGGCGCTATACAAACATCCTATTTTAATGCGTACTAGTCAATGGACTAATAGGTTAATATGTTGCACTTTTTTACATCCGTGTTTTACACTGGAATTCTTCGAAGCCCCTGAGGAAAGAATTTGAATGCTAACCGATCTCGCTCTGGACTTGCTACAAAAAAGTAGACACTGAATTAAGAGTCATTTATGTCAAATACCATGGTTTAACATTTATAGTTCTTCAATTATTCCTATTATTTCATGAAGCGGTTCGAGATTCATCCATGAGGGGGAGCTTTTAAGAAGCCGGTCCCGACTAATTCGGGAGTGGCTTTTTTTTCGTTTTTTGATGTTGATTGTTCTCTGGATACTACTTATCACCACGAGTTACAAAACGCGGCAGCAGGGGTTACAAACTCGCGGTAGCGGTGGGTTAATATTTTATGATTCTGTCAAAATACTCTTTAACGGTTGTTTTGGTATAAATAAAATACAATCCACTTGATAATCGACTCATATCCAAATAATTTTGACCAGTTGTTGTTACGTTACCCCAGGAGTCCTTAGTCATTAATTGCCCTTGAGCATTGAAAATTCTGTATTCTAAAGGATAATTATATTTCTGACGTTCAAAGTAGAGTCTATCTCCGCAAGGAACAGGATAGTAATTATAGCTTTCAGGAAGGTTGGAAAATAAGTCTAAATACTTTGCATATAATACACTGTTGACTACTGTAAAAACATTTCCTGAACTACTCTTGTATATTTCAGAAATAACTGGATAGAATGGATTGTTTTCGAAGAATGTACTATCAAGATCCCAACTTAGACCTCCATCTTTCGTTTCTAAAATTATTCCATCCTTACTAGCGCAGAATCCATTATTCTCATCCCGAAAGTAAATAACATTTAAATCTTCTGTCACCTGAGTCTGAATAAGCTCCCAATCCATTCCATGATTGGTTGTTTTGAGTACTTGACCATTATTACAAGAAATATATCCTATGGATTCAGTTAATAAGGATATCCCGATTAAATCTATATCCGGTGAGCTAAATTGAATATACCAGTTCTTTCCAAAATCTTCTGATTTCATTATAGCATTTTCGCCCGGGATTCCACAAATCCCATAACCATGACTTCCTTTAAAAGCTAATGTTCCAAGACTTATCGTATCTGAATGAAACACATCTATAATGGTGTCTGCCAGGACTTGATTTATTTTGTTATCCCTGATGAAATAGAATGTATTAACATTTACCAGGTAAAAATCTGACACTTTTAACGATGCCCAATTGCTAATCTGCAAATTTCGGTAGATCTCCCAACTTTCTCCCTCATCAATGGATAGATGGATAAAATACCCTCCTATAGTATTAATGTGCATTTTAAAAATACTGTCTTTTTTCAACGCCTTTATTCTGCCATTTACTCCATGACCGGTATCATAGAATACGTGATGCCAATTAATGGCTTCATCGGACGATTTATAAACAGTTAACTCATTACCAAATACATTTGAAAAAAATGTAGATGATGATATGAAAAAAAGACTATCTAACACTACATCCAAATGAATATGCGGTTCATGAGGATTGTAGTAACCACTAACAGTATTTCTGTAGCTTATTTTCAGCCAATCCCTTTGGCAATACGCCTTGCTACACAGAAAACAAATACCTATAAGCCACAATAATTGAATCCTTAATCTCATTCCATTTTAATGTTTTAAATTCTATCACTCGTCAGATAAATGCCTCAAAAATTATTCCTATTTAGAAACAGTTCTACAGAGCACTGCACCATTCCTAAATTGCAATTAGGGTATTTTTTCAGACACTACTCTATAATCAACTTTTCACTTTGAAGTAGCTCCCCATCAAGGTGTACCTGAATAAAATACATTCCTGAGGGATATTTTGAAATATCTAATTGATAATCTGGTTGTCCTAATTCTATATCTATAGTTTCTAATACTCTACCAGATATACCTACTAAGGATATGTTTGTAGATAAAGAATTATCTAAATGAATATTCACTATATCCTTAGCTGGGTTAGGATAGAATTGTAAACCACTTTCTATAGTTTCAATTATTGATAATGGAGGACAAGTTTCAACAAAATAAACCTCATAGTAGACTACTGAATCCTGACTTTCAACACCTATTCTAGCAAAGCCTTCTGGATCTTCCGGGTGCATATAAACAGCTACTTCAGAAGAAGTATCCACTGAACTCACATTTTGTAATATCTGAAAATTAAAAAAAGAGGAATCCACTTGTACATAATAGATTGATTGATCACTTGAAAATTCATCACACCAAGTTGCATTAGAATCTGATAGAAATACTAAATCAAAATTAGGAGTACAATATTCCACAACATGTATTGTATATACTTTAAATGTTATATTATCCTCAGCCGTAACCGTAATTATTAAATCGCCATAGGGTGCCATAGTTGCACTTCCTGAAAACGTTAGAACTGCAGCTGAATCAGAAGGCACAGCTGAAATCCCTGCAATGGAAGTAATACCAGGTCCCATAGCCAATTCATAATATAGGCTATCTGGATGAAATGAAATACAAAAATAACCTGAATTAGTAGTCAGAGAAATTAAATCAGCATCATCTGAAGATTGTACTTCCAGTGCTTTAATAAAAGTATTATCAAAATTAGAATTATTAGCCTGAATCAATAAGGTTGTACTAAATAGCACCAATAAAAGGTATAAATGTTTCATATTATAAAGTTTTAATTCTCACTAATATAAGAAAATATCTAACAATAGTATTCATACAAAACATCCCACTTTGCAAAGTCTGCAATCAAATAATTATTATCTAAAAATTTTTAGGCCTGTAATTAATGAGCTTGTAATATTCCCTAGTAAAGTACCCCCACTAAAACTTTAATTGCCTGACTGACCATATTGTCCTTTTTGTCTTATTCTATTTGATATTTAGGTTTAAATTTCTGGCACACCTCATGAAGATCAAACAAAATCTAACCAACACCCTCTACCCAACGAAGTGCAGATGAAAAATCAGTAAAACTTTGAAAATGGAACTTAGGATTTTTGTCTTTAAAAATGGAAGGAACGGCTACAACTGAAAAATCAACTACAACAGCCCATTTAATAGGTATAAGTAAGTCCTGATGTTCTTCAAAAACAGATGAAATAATATCCAAATCATCAATTTCAATATTAATCTCTACATCTAAATAATTGTTAATTACACCTATCAATCCATTATGTATCATTCCTTGCTTGATGTCATCTTTTATACCATTTGCTACATCAATCAAACTCATACATCCTTTGAATGTCCTTATCAAAATCTTATCATCCTTGATATATTCGTACGTTATTGAATACTTCATTTTTTCTATTATCCTTATAAAGATAAGCCTTTTGATTCAAATTCTTACTGTTGTATGAGAACTAGAGCTTTGACTTAGAAACAATCCCAGACAGATTTCCAGGAAGAGATTCTTACAGGCATATTGGTAAGGAACAGTTCTTCTATTGCGGAATTGAAATAAAAGAAATTGAATTGACTTTTGAATTGGATATATTGGTTGATTTAGCGTGGTGTATTAATTCATCTACAGTTAATAAAATATCAAATGACTTAGTTCATTTGAACAACTTTTTTAGCATTTTTTTTCCAATACAAGACTACTACATGACTAAAATTCAAACACTTTTAAATATAACTTTTTTAACAAAAAAAAAGGTGTAGAAAGATTCTACACCTAGGAATTGTGAAGTAGCACAATACAACTCACCTCTTCTATTGAATAAGTAGTTTTTTACTTGTTAGTTTTTTTCCTTCACTCTGAATTTCAATAAAATATATACCTGAAGCATAATTAGAAACATCAACTATATACCTATTCTTTCCATTTTCCAAAGTCTGCTTTTCCAGAATTCTACCTGAAACATCAACAAGAAATAAGTTCCCTTCAATTATTTTTGAGAAGTGAACTTCAACAGATTCTATTACAGGATTAGGTGAAATACTAAAAGTTAATCCTTTATCTTCATCAATACCTATTGGCTCAATGCAATTTGCATCTCGACCATCATCTGCAACTGTCCAATTATGTGTAGAATTAAGTTCATTTCTGGCGACCAGTGCTTCTTCCGAACAATATTTGCTGTCCCCTCCATGAAAAAATATACCACTCTGAAGATTTTGATTATTCCAACCTATAAGTAAAGAATCATAATTTTCGGTTGATAATTCTGCATGATAAAACATTTGAATCATCTCCATAACGTTAGCCACATTCCAGGATCCAATATTCTGATTAAAACTACTGGCAAAATGAAACATAGCATTCATATCCGTAACATTACTGACATTCCAATTTCCAATATCTTTATCAAAATCGAGGGCCCCTGCGAACATATTACTCATATTGGTAACATTACTTACATCCCAAGCTCCAATACCCTGATTAAAACTAAAGGCACTAGAGAACATATAACTCATGTCAGCAACATTACTTACATCCCAAGATCCAATATCCTTGTTAAAACTACCAGCTCCAATAAACATAAAATTCATATCAACAACATTACTTACATCCCATAAACCAATATCTCCATTAAAACTGTATGCATAACGAAACATACCATCCATATCTGTAACATTACTCACATCCCATAAACCAATATCCCCATTAAAACTGGATGTCTTACGAAACATAAAATCCATGTTGGTAACATTGGAAAGATTTGGTAAATCAGTGGCTGTTAGTATTAAATTCGAAGCACCATAAAATGCGCTTTCCATACTAGACCATTCATTATTTCCCCATTGATCTACCGAAAGAATCTTCTCTTTGTCAAAACTGTTATTAAAATATATTCTTGGAAAATCTCCCGTTATGGTTACCGCATAGGTGCCAATGGTGGAGTAAGTATGTGTAATGTCTCCTAAAACAGCACTATCGATATTCCCATCCCCCCAATCAACTATATAGTCATAACCTGTGCCAGTTGTTGGAATGATAATTTGGTAATCATTTGATGTGCCTGGATTATCTGTCTTCCAGGTGGTAATAAATTGAGAAAAACTGTTTTGCATTAAAAATAATAATGCGAATAATAGAAGTTTCTTCATAATTTTCAATTTATATGAATGGATTATTAAGGTTATAAAAAGTTAGATAAAATGTAATGTCACAAAGCAATAGGCAAATATAAACTAATAAGTAATTAGTCCAAATTACAGAAATAAAACAATGACTAAACCCCTTGGATTACTTAATACTCCAGCCCAAAAAAGCTAAGCCTGAATTCTGTGATTTTTCAAACAAAATATATTCATAAAAAAAGCCCCTTAACAAATAAGGAGCTTCTAATGCTTAGCAACAATTTCAAATTAACTGACTATCAAATATTACCTTTCGAGCTATTAATAGAAATTATTCTTCCTTTTTCACAAAAAATGAGCTACCTCCAGAGAAATACTTATTATATATCAGTAATCCAAAAGCTGGAAAAATACCAACTCCGGCAGAGGATAACAGATCCTTTTTTAAATTAGCTACATCATAAGCCCCTGATTCTTTCACTGCTGTGATATAATGTATACCCATCATAAAAGAAATACCAAAAACCATAATTAATAACCACAACAATACTTGATATTTCTTTTTCATATTGATAATCTAATTAATAACTGTAAAGAGTGTCCACATGCGCCCTTTTGTCCTAGTACCAAAACTAACTACATATATAACTATAGCTTTTTTGCTTTTGGAACTCGGATGAATTTAGCTAAAATCTTTCATTTTGGGTTAAAAAGAGGTGTATAGCACAAATTATGGGCTATAATTAGTCATTTTGTGAATTATATATAGCCTTTTTGCTTTTCACCCTCTTATCCCAATCTATTAATATATGACCAAGTATAGGCAAAAAAGAATACGCTAGACTATCAAGTAGTATTTCACTAATATCACTTTTCTGAAGAACTTTTCCTTCATATAATTCCCATATGGTATAACAACCAACCATAGCAAGATAGAAAGTAGTACAATAGACTGTAATTTGAAACTTTTTCATTTGAATGTAGATTTTACCCCCTTCAGAGTCATTCTTTGAAGACTCTGAGGACACCTCTTAATGGATCAATACAATATTGGTTCATTAGGAATAGGAGGTGTCGAAAACTAATGCTACGGAAGCGTGGCACGAAACACTATCAATCGCTCATAATGAACGCCATCTCGTAGGGTATATGCCCCTGGGAAAGATGCTATTTCTTTCATGTATCGGGCATCTTCGAAGTAATATTTTCTAAAAGGCCCACTTGTTTCTCCAATAATTTCAACTGTCATGCCACATTCTTCCATCATTTTAATAGAACGTGGAATATTGACCATGCTCGATTGAATAAAAATTAATTCTCCTCCGGGTTTTAAAAGTTTATGTGCATCCAGGATCAATGTTTCAAAAAAGTATCGTCTATAGGTTTTACCCGATTTAGTGAATGGAGGGTTGGCTACCACACAATCAAAAGGTCCTCCTTCAACATGGGTCCAGTCGGCTACAACATAATCTACCGGAACCTTACAGCCATATTTGTTCAGGTTGTGTTTGGCATTGTCTAGAATAGGTTGTGCTAATTCTGTTACTGTTAATTTTTTTGCTCCTTGCTCAGCCAGTACGATGGCATGCAAGCCACAGCCCGTTCCAAGTTCTAAAACATGTTTATCTGTGAAGTCCATTTGAGCAAGCATATTTCCCAGGTGAACTCCATGAGGTGTAGGATTCCATACTCCTTCCGGAACATCAAGGTTTAAATTATATTGTCCAAGTTTAACTTCAAGACTTACTGAATATAAGTTGTTTCCGTATCTATCAATTACATTATTCATTATCTGTTCGTTTTTCAATGTCCTTACAATATCGTTTAAATCCGGTGGACATACAACAAAAAAATGGACATTTAGTTACGAATCATTTATATCAAACACTGTTAATTAATGAAGGGTTCGATGTTCGTCCACCAGGAGTAGCTTTTAAGCTGACAGTACCAACTAATTCGGGAGTGGATTTTTTTTATTAATACTATTTTACTCTTCGAAATTTACTCTATAATCAACTTTTCACTTTGAAGAACCGCCCCATCTTGATGTACCTCAATAAAATACATTCCTGAGGGGGATTTTGAGACATCTAACTGATAATCTTCTGTTCCCTCTTCTATTTCTATAGATTGTAATACCCTACCTGATAGATCAACTAAATATAGACTTGTAGATGAAGTAGTATTTAGATGAATATCAACATTGTTTTTGGCTGGAACAGGTGATATATCAATAAAGTCATTTACATTTTCATCAAGCCCCATTGGACACTCTAACGTTACAAATACATTATAATCCTGTGATGTGATTCCATCTTGAGCTGTAACAGTTATAATCAATTCACCATACGGGGCAACTGTTGCAGAACCAGTGAAAACTACAGTTGCATTTATGTCTGTTGAAACCACAGTAAAATTTACGAGTGTGGTAATTTCTATAACAGTTTCCCATCCATAAGAGAATTGTGCTGAATCAAATGTAAACCCCCAACAAAATCTCCCTATATCTCCATATAAAGAATCCAATGTAGCATCTGTGGAAGGTGCCTCATAACCCCAATTAATAAAGTAGGTTACATTTCCCTGGGCAGTATAGATATAAAAAATTGAAGTTCCAGGAACACCAACGGCATCATCTATCATAAGGGTATCTACCACATTTGTACTATCGCATAATACTATTGAAACGGGTGGGATAGGTGAATTATAAGGCAGGATTACATCATAAATTGTATCCAATGGGGTAAACCCAACAATTGAAACTCCATTTATGAGAATGTCACATACAATAGAATCCGTAGACATTTGAAGGTCTTGTTGTTCTAATTCTGAATATCGGCTACTAGCTTGAATTGAAAAAGACGTACTGAACAGTACAATCAAAAGGTATAAATGTTTCATGATATAAAGCTATAATTCACACTAAGATATGATATTATCTATTAATAACGCTCTTCTAAAATACCCCCATTAAGAGTAGTTTGTAAAACACCTCGATGTGGGATATATGCTTATCCCATCACCAAATTTCAATCTCACTACGGAATTCAAGAATCAAAAGGGTCGGAAAAAAGCCAATTATGCAATATTGTTTGAAGACTCAAATTTGTGTAAGTTTGGCCTATTATTTCTTTTTAAACATTAAATAACAATGAAAAAATTTCTTTTAATCACCTTTATTCTAGGGTTTAGTCTAGTTATGTTTGCTCAGGAAACAATATATTTCCCTGCCTTTGAAACAATTAACGTACATTTTAAACATCAATATGTTACTTCTAAATTATTCAAAAATTATGTTGACGCGAATGGTAATTACAAAATTATATTAGCCGATAATTTAAGTAAAGAGGTTGAATACTCTGAATCATTCGAAGAAACCAAAAGCAACGCTTTAAGGCATAAAACATCTTACTTTATACTCTCAGATATGAGTGCAATAGGTAACCTCCTTATTGTAAACATGAAAATGTATAATACCGCCTCGGGTGAAATGATTTGGTCGGATGCTTTAAAGGCCGATGAATTAGAAGATCTGGACCCCGTAATACACTTACTGGCTAATGCCTTAGGATCTGAAGAACCTGCGGTAAAGGCAGGCGATATTTATTCGGTAACACAGTATGAATCCAAAGAACTTAATAAACGTAGGGCTTCTGAAAGCTGGGGAATTACCATAGGTGGTGGTGCTATTTTAGGATCCGACATTAAAAATGCGGGAATTTCCGGTTTTGGTCTAGTGAAAAGTTTTGATAGCGGAGATTTTATTTTAGACATTAAAGCAGAAATTCACTTTGGTGAAAGAGGCACTAATACCAGGAGAATTGGAATGAATATTCTAAAACCTGTATCTAAAAACGATATGTCTTTGTTTTATGGTGGCGGAATCTATTATGGAGGAATGTCATATGAGAAGCCTAATCTCGATAACGAGGATAACCCATACTGGTATGGATACGACGATGAGATTAATAATTCCGGATTAGAAATTGAAGGAAACTTTGGTGTCATTCTAAATCGATTATCCTCTATTCAGTTAAGAGCTACTGTTTCTCCTATGCTTGCTCTTTATAAAATGGATGACAATATAACCGGGGCTATAAGATTCGGAATAACTGCCAACTTCTAGACCATGGAAAAATCAAAATTCGTTTGTTTTTTTCTTAGTTTACTTATGTTATGCTCCAGCTGTGGCACAGCCTATATTATAACCGATAAGGGCAACGATATTTATTTAGATGGTGTAAAAAAGGGAACAGAGAAAGTTGAAATTACAAGAAATGGTTATCCAAAAGGTTTAGACATCGATATTAAAAAGGACAATAAAATTGTTAATTCAGAGCGTCTAAAGAGAGGTTTTACATCGAATACTGCCATTTGCATTTTATTCTTTGGTATTGTAGGTGCACTTTTTGCATGGCAATACCCTGAATCTACCTATGTAAAAGGCAAAAAAAAGGCCGAAGAATCTATCTGGTCTAAAACTCCTAAGGAGAAGGGTATTTGGAATAAATAGACTGTCTTTTTGATTGCCTCCCTTTCCTATAATATAGAAGTCAAAAGAAGAATAGAAATTACAAGGATAGTGATGGATGATATCCCAATTGGAACCCATACAGGGGCTATCCAGGGGCGAGGGATAAGAAAAAGAACATCCATAGTAGTGAAACTGGATGGCCATTTAATCAAAAGGTACAGCGAGAGATAATAAAACAAATCCCAAAAGGCAAAGGTCCAAAGAAATACAACCACCTCATCTAGCCATGATTCTCCCACCAAAAGAGCTAAAACTACAAGCATCAATATGGTAGCAACTTCCCTTGTTTTCTCAATAAAAATATCCTGTTTAGAGATTTTTTTAAGTGCATCTCTATTTGATTCTGAGTCAATAATTCCAAGTGCCCTACGAAGATAAACTACCGTTACTCCTTCCAAATGAGCCATGCTGATACCAAAGAGGGCTAACAATAAAAACTTTTCCATTCCAAATTATTTATATTAAGAAATTAAAATTCGAAGACTTTTTAACTTGATTTTCAATTTTAGATGACATTAACTTCGAAGAACTGATTAACCAGGCATTGCCCTCGATTTTAAAGTCTTTCGTATATCCTTTCGTTTTCAACGAATACAACCAACGATGTAAATGTTTAGTAATTCTGTCTGAATAAAGTCCGAAACCATAATTTGAGCGAATAGCTATTATAACATTTTCACCGCTTAATGAGTAATTAATTCTAAATGACCCTACAGAATATTTGTAATTTGGGTCATAAACATCTGTTTGACATATATCAAGAAAACCATCCTTAAAACCTCCACTATTATACCTTGATATTGCATCAATAAGCTTATTAAGAACGGCATAATTACCGGTAATGAATTCTTTTGTGTCAATTGGTATATGATTTCCTTTACCTCTAAAATAATTCATGAGAAACTTCCGTGGTAATTTAAACATGGAGACATAAACCAGAGCGAGTAAAGCAATCATTCTATTTTTAAAAATTTTTGCATTTATATTCGGAATAAAATAGTTCCATATAAAAAGATCAAGTGTTAATAATATTTTCATAATCCTTCTTTTTTATTGCCATTGTTTACCATTGTTCCTAATTACTTAACTTTTTCATTTATAAGTCAAAACCCTTATATCTTGTCAAACATTTTTCAACGGTATTTTCTGGTATGAATTCATTTTGTATAATTTAACGACCCTCAGGATCAAGCTAAGAGGTTCAAATCATATATGGAGGACTATTTATAAAAGTACGAAAATATAAGTGCTAAGTCAATCCCATAATTATGGTATTTTTCTGATAATAAGCCATTTAAACAAAAAAAGCCCCTTAATAAATAAGGGACTTTTATATGATTGCTACAATTGTAGACTTTGTAATCTTTGCTAGCCTTGTTATTTTCCAGTATTACTCTAGGATCAACTTTTCACTTTTCATCAAATTACCATCTTGTACTACTTCTATAAAATATACTCCGGAAGCATATTCAGATACATCTAATTGATACTCTTCTTGTCCTTCTTCCAATGTTACCAATTCTAATACCCTACCAGATAGATCCACTAAGGACAAGCTGGTGTTTAAGGCATTACTCATTAGGATATTTATATATTCCTTAGCTGGGTTTGGATATACCTCAAAGGTAATTGAAGCATTATCTGCTATTGATAAAGGTTCAAGCAGCCAGTTAATGGTATACGTTTCAATGCAACTATCCAAAAATTCAACAGTAAATAGGCTGCTACCTGGCAATGAACCATCCTCAATAGTCCAAGTGTAGTTTATAGAAGTATCACAAAGAAAAAAACCTACTGGAGGATGAAAACCAGAAGTATCTGAAATTATGACATCATAGGTGGTTATTGCTACATCAAAACCTGTTATTGTGCCACCATTTATAGTTAAATCACAAAGAATACTATCTGGACAAGTAATTGATTCTGATAGATTGGCTATAGAATTGTCAAAATTGGTGGCATTTGAAGGGAACGAAAAAACTGCAATAAATAATAAGATGCTTAAGTATAAATTTTTCATATTCAAAGGGTTTTAATTTCCTCTAATATATAAAAATATCTAAAAATGACTCATAGGTAAAACAGTTGAATAGCGCCCCGATCCCATCCGTTCAACCCCAGATATCCGGAAAAAGGTTAAAAGCTTGTCTTATGGCATGCTTTATCTCAATAGCCTACTATATTCAGTTATTTTTGAAATAAGAAGCCCGCAGCTTCTTAATGATGCTCCGGGCCCTTATATGTTGTACTATTGAAAAAGACAGTTATTTCAAATTCCCTTCCATAAAATCTACCAACCAACTGCCTAATCTAGGTTGAACCAAGTAACCATATGACTTATGTGGATTAGATTTACTTTTATCCTTATTCCCAGCGTGAGAAACTACCTTAAAAGGGTTGTGCATATCAGTATAGTCTATGGTATATTTTTCAGTGTTTCCAACGTTATTTTTGATAAGTTTTAACCGTTGCATTTCTTCAAAAAAATCATCACTTAATTCTGCATCATGTGCAACCACATCTCCCAGACAAGAATAATTATGCCAATAGTCAATATTTGTCGGGTATTGTCTTTCCTCAATTGATTTATGGTATTTGGCAAATAATATATTTTTTATCGCATTATTTCCCAATGGAGAGCCCATTGTAACCAGCATCTTAATTTTTTTCCCCTTATACTTTCTGTAATGCTCATCGCTTCTATGAGAAAATCGCCACAATACATCATAGGCGATAAAAGTTCCCATACTATGAGAGAGAATCACCACCTCTTTATTGTCGTTCCAGGCTTTTCGTATCTCATCCTCTAATGGCTTTCTAATTTTATCGGCCACATACTGATCCATGCTATACAATTCCGTTTCGCGTAAAAAGGTTTTCATCAGGCTATCCTTAATCGAAAGAGCTCCAGTTAATATATTCACCATATCCAACCCACGATCTTTAAAGAAATCTCCGATCTTTTCACTTACACCTACATGAAAATCTTCTTTTAGCTCCTGCCTTTCTTTAATTACTTCATCCACTTGCTTCTCTAAAGCTATAACATAGCTGGCATCATCTTCAACATGACTTGGTATAGCATTTGCCCAATATGCAGACGAAAAAATCTCCTCTGATCTCTCCATCTTTTCTGCCACTTCCTTATTCTCTTCCCTGATATTTTCAATCAAGGCCTTTGTCCATAATCTATGCGTATCTTCCATTGGCGGCTTAGATGCTAAGCCATGAATCATTATTATTTTTTTATCCTTGTACATATACAAATTGTTTTATAGTGCATCAAATTTGATGGCTATTATATAAAACTAATGTAACACATGCTAACAATCCATCACCCAATTCTGATATTTTTCAAACTAAATTCAAAGCTGGAGTAAAAATGGACTGGATATCATCGCCTAAAACAGAAATAAGTTAATATAAAAACTAGCAGGTGGAACTGGTGAAGAAATTAACCAGGATTCAAGAAATCTTTAAGTAAAAAGCAAAAAAAAATCACTCATTTATATTAAATAAATGAGTGATTTTCACCTTTGAATCATCAAGTGATAAACTCTTATAACTTGACAATTTTATATCTTTTTAAATACCCTTCGGCTGTCATCAATTCCAGAATATACACTCCTGATGGACCATCAATCTGTGTCTGAATTTTAGTAAAACTTTCAAACTTCTTGTGACTTATTAATTGTCCCAAAGAATTTCGGATATTTAAAGTTATATTCGTTACGGTTTGATCAAATTCTATAATCAATACATTTTCTACAGGATTAGGATATATAGCAAGTTCCCATTCCAATTCTTCTACAAAAATACCAGATGTATCTTCTTCAATAATCTCTACATCGCTCTGCATCAATTTATGGATGAAGGCATCTGTAGCTCCCAGGGACACATCAAAATACTCATGTTCATCACGGTCCGACCAAATAGTATCATTAAAATATCCTGTAGTATAAACATTATACTCATGATCAATTGTTATTGAAGTTGGGACATCAGAAGAAGTACTTCCAAATCCTTCTGCCCAACGGAAATTCCCATCTTTATCCAACTTGGTAATAAATATATCATCCAAGCCTTCAGGACTTACTACATTCCATATGGTAGGGTGTGGATTAAAATCTACTGTAGACCAGAAATTTCCAGTAATATATACATTAGAGCTATCATCCAGAACTAGCGCTGCACTAAATAGCATACCAAAACCTTTGAAATGTTTAACCCAATCAAATTCACCATTCCAAGCCAATTTACAGACAAATACATTGTGTCCAAATTCATTTTCCGTTTCTAATTCTTGTACACCCGAACCTGGATCAAAATCGGCAGTTCCCTGGAAAGATCCGGTAATATATATATTATTATTCGCGTCTAACTTCACATCTTTGGCCATATCCATATTGCTACCTCCCATCTGTCTAGCCCACATATAATCGCCATTTGGCTTAAGCTTTAAGATGAAAATATCTGCTCCAAACGGTGTCGTGGATGTCAAATTAAAGGTCCCTGGACCATCATTAAAGTCAACAACACCATAAAAACTACCAGCAGCAACTACATTACCTTGGCTATCCATAGAAATGGAAATATCAACAGTATGTAAATGTGGTCCATGGTAATGTTTAACCCATAAGAAATTCCCTTGAGAGTCTAGCTTACAAATAAATAGATCTCCAGGATCTCCGGAAGTCAAATTATAGGAACTTGTATCTGGATCGAAATCAGTAGTCCCGTTAAAAAAACCAGCTACGAATATATTTCCTGAAGGATCTAAAGTCATAGACTTGACATAGGTATATCCAGATCCAGTGCTTTTAAATTGCTTCATCCACTGATAATCCCCCTGGCTATTTACCTTACTAATAAAACCATCAGCTACACCAGAAGCTAATTTATAATCTGTAGAAGAACCTGGATCAAAATCTACATCGCTTTGAAACCATCCAGCAATTAATAAATTGTCAGAATCGTCAACAACCATATCTTTTACATTTTGAATGGAGCCTCCTCCATAATGGTGAACCCACTGAAACACACCTAAAGTATCGTACTTACAAACATAGGCATCATACGAACTAATGGACGATATTCCGTTGTTACTCACCCCAGGGTTGAAATCTACAAAGCCTTTAAAGGATCCTGATGCATATAAATTCCCTTCGCTATCGACTTCTACATCATTACCAATTTGTTCTGCAGTCCCTCCTATTTTTTTAAACCATTCAGAATATGGAATCTGACCAAATGAAGTAAAAGAGAAAAGAAAAGAACAAAGCACAAAACTCAGTATGCGAAAATTGAAATTAACCATATTATCTATTCGTATTAATAATTAAGCAGAAATAATAAAAATTTGAGATTTCCTAAAGGTAAAAATCAACTCCTATTAAGCGATCTTAATTGCGTAAAAGTAAGCAATATATCTCAATACACATTGGCTTAAAACCCCAATTCCAAATAATAACACATTGAAAGTATTTTAAATATATGATATAAATCAGTTAGCCCTCTGATGATTGTCATTTCCCCCCTTTGCCCATAGCACTAATTTTGGAATACAAAATAATCCTGGTCATATGGAAATTTTATATCTGCTGATTTTCGTCAGCTTCATGGTTGCGCTATTCTTTTTAATAGCCTTCATTTGGTCCGTTCGCAACGGCCAATACGAGGACGACTATACTCCTAGCGTCCGAATCCTCTTTGAAAATAACCAAAAACAAAAATCATAAGTTAATACAACTATGGCTCTAGAGAAATTTTATTACGATAATAAAATCGTTAGAAACTTTGCCTATGCCACCATCTTTTGGGGTGTCATTGGAATGCTGGTAGGACTTCTACTGGCCCTTCAGCTCTTTGCTCCGGTAATGAACGCTGAGCTACCATGGCTAACATTTGGTCGTTTAAGACCCGTTCACACCAACGCAGTGATTTTTGCTTTTGTTGGAAATTCTATTTTTGCAGGAGTTTACTATTCACTTCAAAGACTATTGAAAGCCAGACTATTCAGTGACCTACTGAGTAAGATTCACTTCTGGGGATGGCAGCTAATTATTGTAGCAGCTGCAATTACACTCTTTATGGGATTCACTACCAGTAAAGAATATGCAGAACTAGAATGGCCAATTGATATTGCTATTGCAATAATATGGGTTGTATTTGGAATCAATATGATAGGGACTATTCTTAGAAGAAGAGAGAAACACCTATATGTTGCTATATGGTTTTACCTGGCAACCTGGGTAACTGTAACTGTCCTTCACATTGTAAATAGTATTGAAATTCCTGTTAGCATGTGGAAAAGTTATTCCGTATACGCAGGGGTTCAAGATGCCTTGGTACAATGGTGGTATGGACACAATGCAGTAGCCTTTTTCCTAACCACACCTGTTCTTGGTATGATGTATTATTTCTTACCAAAAGCAGCCAATAGACCGATATTCTCCTACCGCCTTTCCATTATCCACTTCTGGGCATTGATATTCTTGTATATCTGGGCCGGACCACATCATTTATTATACACAGCACTTCCTGACTGGGCACAAACACTGGGAACCGTTTTCTCTATAATGCTTATTGCTCCATCTTGGGGAGGTATGATCAACGGACTTTTAACACTTCGTGGTGCCTGGGACCGGGTTCGTGAAAACCCAGTCCTTAAGTTTATGGTTGTAGCTATCACTGCGTACGGTATGGCCACCCTTGAAGGACCACTTTTATCTATTAAAAGCTTGAATGCAATTGCTCACTATACTGACTGGATTCCTGCACACGTACACGTTGGGACTTTAGGATGGAATGGGTTTATGATATTCGCAGTACTATACTGGATGATTCCTCGAATCTTCAATACTAAAATGTATTCCGTTAAATTGATGAATACACACTTCTGGATAGGAACATTGGGTATCATTTTCTGGACGCTACCCATGTACTTCGCAGGATTTATGCAAAGCTTGATGTGGAAAGAGTTCAGTCCAGATGGAACATTGATGTATGGAAACTTCCTTGAGACAGTTACCCAAATCTTACCAATGTATATGCTAAGAGCTCTTGGTGGCGCGATGTATATCTCAGGTATGTTCATTCTGGTATACAATATGTTTAAAACCGTTCGGACAGGAAAATTAATTGCTAATGAAGAGGCAGAAGCTGCTCCAATGGTAAAAGTTTATAAAAAACACCGTGGAGAACACTGGCACAGATGGATTGAAAGAAGACCTCTTCAACTTACGCTTTTTAGCACAGTAGTTATCCTGATAGGAGGTATCATGGAAATTGTACCAATGATAAAATCTGAGGATAATGTTCCTAAAATTGAAAGTGTAAAACCATACACAGCACTTGAATTGGAAGGTAGAGATCTATATATCCGTGAAGGGTGTAATTCATGTCACTCTCAAATGGTTCGTCCATTCCGTTCAGAAACGGAACGATATGGAGAATACTCTAAAGCTGGTGAATTCGTATATGATCACCCATTCCTGTGGGGCTCCAAAAGAACAGGGCCGGATTTACATAGAATTGGGGGGAAATACCCACACTCATGGCACTACAACCATATGTTGGATCCAGAAAGTATGTCAGCAAATTCTATTATGCCTTCCTACCCATGGTTAATTGAAGATGACTTAGACATATCAAGTACTCAGGCGAAGATGGAAGCTATGGTTTTTTTAGGCGTTCCTTATACTGAACAAGAAGTTGCCAATGCAGAAAATGATATGGCAACTCAAGCTGGTGAAATTTCTGCAGAACTAAACCAAGATCCTAATACCACAGTAAAAGGTAGTGAAGAAATCATCGCTTTGATTGCCTATTTACAAAGATTAGGTACAGATATAAAAACTACTAATAAGTAAGATTATGTTGAAGTATATAAAGGCACATATGACCACCATAGATGGGATTGAAATATATCCCATTATATCCATTCTTATCTTCTTCACCTTTTTTGTAGGACTTGGGATTTATGCTTGGAAATCAAGTAAAACCCACACTGACCACATGAGTCATCTACCTTTAGATTAAGCTTTTAGGGAGTGTTTCTCCCAGCAATAAATAAAAGACCATGAAAAAGAAATACACACTTAGTCTAGCTGCTATATTTGGGATGACAGCTCCGACATGGGCCCAATCATCTGGATCTATGAATAATCCATATTATTTATTAACCATCGTCCTGTTTATCATTCTATTGATAATGGCATTGGCCTTACCTAAGGTTATTAAAACTTTAGCCGACCAGGTGAAGAAAAAGAACAAAGGAAATCTATTGTTGCTATTAATCGGACTTGGAATGGGCTCTGCTCATGCAGGTACGGAATCTATAATAGGACCTGAAGTGATTCAGAATATTGATGTACCGGCTTTCTTATTAATTTTAGCTTGTTTTATTCTAATAATCACTTTTTACACGCTATTCAAAACCATGAATAACCTTTCGATGATGTTAAAATCTGAAGAGGAATTGGCATTGGAAAGAGCAAAACCTACCCTGTTTAATAAATTGATGAGCAGACTGGATGATGCAAAATCTGTAGAGGAAGAAGGCGATATCATGTTAGACCATGAATACGATGGCATCCGTGAATTGGACAATAACCTGCCACCTTGGTGGATTGCACTCTTCTATATTACAATCATTTGGAGTGTAGTTTACCTTGCGAACATTTATATTTTTGACAATATCCCGGGTCAGGAACAAGAATATGCCATGGAGGTAAAAGCTGCCGAGAAAGCGATGGAATCGTACAAAGCGACCGCTACCGACCTAATTGATGAAAATACAGTAGAACTGCTGACCTCAAAATCTGACTTGACTGTAGGAGCTAAATTATACACTTCGTTATGTGCCGCATGTCATGGAGCAAACGGAGAAGGTCTTGTTGGGCCTAACCTAACTGATGAATTCTGGAAACACGGTGGAGGTGTTAAAAATATATTTTCGTCTATTAAGTATGGTATCCCAGACAAAGGTATGATTGCCTGGAAATCGCAATTGAAACCAGCACAGATACAAAAAATAACGAGTTATATCATCAGTCTTGAAGGCTCAAATCCTGCCAAGGCCAAGGCTGCGGAAGGGGACAAGTGGATTCCGGAAGAATAATTAAGGACAGCCTAATCAAACCTAAAAAGGCCGCCATTCCCTATGACCAGATCAGAATTGCGAGCTTTCAAGCATTCTGAGGCGGCCTTTTTTTTCAAAAATCCTAAACACACCATCACCATGAACAACGACGAGGATTTATACAGGGATACTGAAAGTTTCCGAGACTCTGTCTCCACAATTTCAGAGGACGGTAAACGTGTCTTTATCCGACCAAAAAAACCAAAAGGTAAATTTTACACTGCACGAACCAAAGTTTCTATAGCATTACTGATTCTTCTTTTTGGAATTCCATTCTTAAAATTTAATGGAGAGCCATTTATGCTCTTCAATATCCTTGAGCGAAAATTTATCGTTTTTGGTATAATATTCTGGCCTCAGGATTTCATTCTATTTGTACTTGCCAGCATTACTGCTATTGTAGGGGTTATACTATTTACAGTTATCTATGGGCGTATATGGTGTGGGTGGCTATGCCCCCAAACTGTCTTTCTGGAAATGGTCTTCAGGAAAATAGAATATAAGATAGAAGGAGATTACAGACAACAAAAGAAGCTGGCAAATATGCCATGGAATGCAGAAAAGATGCGTAAAAAAGGTATAAAATGGATCCTATTTTATGCTATATCTTTTCTGATAGCTAATTGTTTTTTAAGCTATATAATCGGTGTCGATGAATTATATAAAATAGCTAGCGAACCTCCAGCTGAGCATATTGGAGGTCTTTTTACCATTCTAATATTTACTACAGTTTTCTTCTTTGTATTCAACTGGTTTAGGGAACAGGCTTGTATTGTGGTTTGTCCATATGGAAGACTTCAAGGCGTATTGCTGGACAAAAAATCGATCCAGGTTAGCTACGATTACAAACGAGGTGAGAATAGAGGTAAATTTAGAAAAAATGACGACCGAGCAGCTCTAAACCTAGGGGATTGTATCGATTGTAACTTATGCGTGGCAGTTTGCCCTACAGGAATCGATATTCGTAATGGCTCGCAGATGGAATGTGTGAATTGCACGGCCTGTATGGACGCCTGCGATTCGGTCATGGAAAAGGTAAAACTACCAAAGGGTCTTATTCGTTATGCCTCGGAAGAAATGATCTCCGAAGGAACAAAATTCACATTTAGCAAGCGTATTCTTGCATATTCAGCGGTATTAATAGCTCTGATAATTACTTTAACCTCCTTTTTAGTTATCCGATCTGAAATAGAATCGACCGTCTTAAGAGTTCCTGGAACACTATACAAAAGAGATGGTGATACTATTATGAATATGTACAACTATAAAATACTCAACAAGTCTCACGAACATAAAGATCTGCACATAGAATTGATTTCTCCGGAAGGAGAGATTAAGGTGATTGGTTTTGAAAGTACCATTTCCTTAAAAAATCAAGAATTCTCTGAAGGAACTTTATTAATCTATATCAACAAGGATCAATTAGATGGTCGAAAGACAAAGCTTAACATAGGAATCTATCAAGATGAAAATCTTTTAGAGGAGGTTAAGACTAAATTTAACGGTCCAATAAACTAAAGAATTATGAACTGGTCATGGGGAAAATCAATAGTTTTAGCTTATATCATTTTTATCTGCCTGGTCAGCTGGGCGCTAATCAAAAGCTTTAATACCAGCATAGATTTGGTTACACCAAACTACTATGAAGAAGAGTTGAAATTTGAAAATAAGATTAGCGAAACTAAAGCTGGTCACGCTTATAAAGGAAAAATTCTATTCAATGCCCAGCAGAATGGATTGGAGATCCAATTTCCAAAAGAATGGAAGAATGACTCCATTGAAGGAAGCATACTCATGTATCGTCCAAATGATGCAAAAAGAGACTTTATAACACCTATTCAATTTAACGAGGAACGCATCCAAGTATTACCTGCATCCCAACTTCTAAATGGCAAATGGAGAGCGAAAATATCTTGGGAAGAAGATAATACAAGCTACTACTACGAAGAAATACTCTTTTTATAATGGATCAAGCACTTTGGATATCAGCTTTAAGTATAGGCTTCCTGGGAAGTGCCCATTGCGTTGCAATGTGTGGCCCATTGGCCTTAGCCTTACCCCTATCCCGAAAAAGTAAAGTCCAAAGTATTACTGGAATTTTATTGTATCATTTGGGCAAACTTAGTATGTATGCTCTGTTGGGTGTGCTATTTGGAAGTTTGGGCAAAGGACTTGTGGTTTCAGGTTTGCAACAAAGGGTCTCTATCATTGCAGGGGTGCTAATATTAATCGCAGTATTCATCCCAAGACTGAAAAATAAGAACAACGTTGTTGTAGGATTTGTATATCGGAAGATCTTAAATCCTGTACAAGCACAAATGGCCTCTTTGCTAAAACAACACAGAATGACGGCCCTAGTTCTTATAGGATTTTTTAATGGCTTACTGCCTTGTGGATTGATTTATCTGGCTTTAATGGGTGCGCTATCTACGGGAAATTTAGCACAGGGAGCTCTTTTTATGATAGCTTTTGGATTGGGAACAATTCCAGCATTGGCCTCCTTACAGTTTGCGTCTCAGCTTACTAAATCAAAAATTCCAGCAAAAATTCGTTCCATCTTCCCTATTTTAATGATCTTTGCAGCACTATTCTTCATCTTGAGAGGTGCTGGTTTGGGAATTCCTTATATCAGTCCATCAAATGGAGTTTTAACTTTTAGCAGTGAAGCTTGTTATTAAATGAACACCTTACTAACCATAAAAGAATCGCAATACCGGCTTATAAAAAATGATATTGTTGGGTAATATTCCTGCCGTAAATTTCAATGACTGAATAGTATACATCAACAAAACTCATTTAAAAAACATATTCCTATGTATTGGAAAAAACTTAGTCCCGGAAAAATCAACGAAAAATTGTTCGGCGCATTAGCCAACAATATAAATTACCGAAGTAATAATATATTAGGTGTTCCAGGCACCTATCTGGATGCCGAAGAGTTTTATGACGACGCTCCCTTCCTTAAAGACGCCCCATTCCTTTCAACACTTATTGCCAATCCAAACCATATAGGATGCCATACTATGGGTGGTGAATCGGAAAGCATCTTTGGAGGAACTCAGGCGATTGAAAGAGAGCTTATCGCACTTATCGGAGAACAAATGTTCCGGGCCGATGAAAATAGTATCGATGGTTATGTTGCTCCCGGTGGTACTGAGGCAAACATCCAGGCAATGTGGATTTATAGAAATTTCTACCGAAAGGAATTCAATGCCAAGAGGGATGAAATCCTAATGATCTATTCTGAAGATAGTCATTACTCTATGCCAAAAGGCGCAAATATACTTGACTTGGAACAAGCTATAATTCCTGTCGACAAAAAAGATCGAACCTGGGATTTAGAAACACTTGACAATATACTTGAAGAAGCAAAAGCTACAGGAAAGAAATACTTTATCATTATCTGTAATTGTGCTACAACCATGTATGGTTCCGTTGATGATATAGATGCTATCACGTCGATATTAGACAAAAAGCAATTGAACTATAAATTACATGTGGATGGAGCCTTTGGTGGATATATTTACCCCTTCACCGATTCTGAAAGCAGGTACCAATTCCAAAACGACAAGGTTACCTCTATCACTATAGATGGGCATAAAATGCTGCAATCGCCTTATGGAACCGGAATTTTCCTTATCCGTAAAGGTTTAATGCAATATGCAAAAACGGAAGAAGCAAATTATGTCCAAGGGAAGGATTACACAATTTGTGGAAGTCGCTCAGGTGCAAATGCGATATCCGTATGGATGATTATGATGATACATGGTTCTGAAGGATGGACCTACAAAATGAATACACTCATTCATAGAACGGATGATATTTGTGAACGATTGGACGCTTTAAATATCCCCTATTTCAGAAATCCTCATATCAACATTGTAACCATAGACGCAAATTATATTAGCGCTGAATTAGCAGCTAAACACATGCTGGTTGCAGATACGTACGAAGGAGTAAGATCCTGGTATAAGATTGTCGTTATGCCTCATGTAAAAAGAGGCCTTATTGATCGCTTCTTTGTTGATTTAGAAGCTGAAATAAATTATAAAAATAAATAAGCTACACCAACTCCTCAGAAGATAACTGGAATATGTGTTGTATTTACTGGGGTTGGGAATGGTGACAACTCAACATAGCACTTAGATTTCAAACAAATAAATAGACTTTTTAAAAAGCTCGCTACAATGGTAGTGAGCTTTTTAGTTTACAATTTTTAAATAGAAATCAATAATAATGTACAGGTTAAATATCCTACCGTAATCCTCAACATCAAATTATATAACATAGGCTACAGACTATTTAAATGTTTAATTTTTCAACCATTAATTGATTCTAGTTATATTTAAAACAACTCTTTCAAAAGAGTTTCCAAATAACCATTCGAATTGCCTTTTCCTCATTTATTTTTATCGTTACCTCAATAAAATTTCTATAAATTTGAAAACTAATCGAGGAATAACAATAAATCAATACTATAATTCAATATGTAAATTTAGTATTGTAGAAATCGATTCTAAGTCCTTTATATTACATAGGCAATTCGATAGGTATTAATTATATGAGAGAAATTGCAAGTTTATTGGGATTATTAAGTCTTATTCACGGTGTTAGCCTGGGGTCTGTCTTAATATTTCATTCCACTAAACGAAGGACCTCTTTATTCCTGGGTTTATTCCTTGTAAGTTTTGGACTTTCCTTTTTGTCTAAAGCAATTAATGATTATTTTCTCGGTTCCGTTAATTACACCTTATTATTCTTACCCTTACGATTTTACTATTTATCATTTCCGCTATTATACCTATTTATTAAAGGGCTATTTGTAGAATTCTCTTTCAAAAAAGAGAAAAAACATCTTGTACCAGGAGCGATAGAATTTGTGTTATTCAGCTGTTTATTTTTATTCGTTTCGCCCGAAAGCTTGAAACAGCTATTTCATTCCAATTATTTCGTAAACTATATAGTACTTTCCAATGTATTCAGCATTTATTACATCCTGAAATCCATATCTCTTTTGACGAAAGCCAAGCTTGAAGAAACCATATATTCTTCGGCCGACATGAATAAATTATTCAAATGGTTTAAACCAATTGTGTATATATTTTTGGTAATGACTATAGATGATATTTTGTTTCTTTTATTTCATAGGTGGACCGATTTAATCGACGCATACCCTATTGTTTTCCAAAGTTTATATGTTGGTCAAAGTATTATTACCATGGGATTAACCTATTGGATTGCTTTCTTTGGAATCAAACACCTTTATTTTCCATTGAATAAATCGGTTACGAAGACTTCACAAGATGCTTTAATAAAACAAGATCAAGAAGAAATAGAAGTTATTTACCATAGGGTGATAACCTATTTAGAAGAGGAAAAATGCTTCACTAATGAAGAATTGACCATTGTCGACCTAGCCAACTCTCTTGACATCCATTACAGAAAATTATCAAGAATCATCAATTATAAGTCAGGTTGTAATTTCAATCATTTCATCAACCAGTTTAGAGTAGAGGAAGCTAAGATAATTATGAGCAACCCCGAAAGAATCGGAGGCTTGACCTTGGAGGTATTGGGCCAGGAAGTAGGATTTAAATCTCAAAGTTCCTTGTATACGGCCTTTAAAAAGTTTGAAGGACAGACTCCGGCAAAATTCATGAAAAACTTCAAGCAATAAGGCTATAATCCAATAGAGGACCTCCCCAGATTATATTTTATTCGAATTTCCCTCATTTAAAGATATCAATCTTACTTATTGTTACACCCCCTATTTAGTTTCGCTACTTTTGACACTATATAACTTGATTATACTTACGATATATTCTGCAGATGTTTTTTGAACGTCACCAGAATATGATTGATATTTATACTGATTAAGCTATTTTATTACATCGTGGTTATGATATTAAGTTCTCTTTATAGAAACTCATTTATAGTGGTTTTTTTTCTACTTATCAAAATGCCGTTTTTCATTCTTAACAAGTATTCGGGTTAAATTATAGTACTTGTCTGGAATCCTTAAAATTGAATTTAATAGTTGGGTTTGCGTTTGTATAAAATAGCTTTGGAAAATCGCTAAATATTCGAATATTTAGCGATTTTCATATTGAGAATAGTATTTTCAATAAGGCATTATGGTTCTCCCCTAATTACCAGCTCTCTTGAATTACCCCCACTTCTTTTGTTAAAATAAATGAAGATTTCCTACAAATCTCCCCATTTCATAATCTTTCAACAACGTCAAAGGCCAATAAAACCAACTTATTTTCTATAAATTTCCCCTTTTTATATAGATCGATTCGAATATAACAGACATTTAAGCTGCATTGTTAGATATATTTGAAAGATTATGAAAGACGAGTCCCTCAAAAACTCGTTACATTCTTAACCCTCAAACCTCAAACTATGATTAGAAATTTACGCCGGTGGACGGCTGCAGTTTCTGTTATGGCCTATTCCGTGCTTTCCGCACAAGGAATATGCGACTATTCAGAAACTTCTACTGGAGCCGACAATTCGAACTACGTTGAATTTAACAATTTCGACTGCGTCGATACTGTTACCAATTCATTCGTCACAGGAGCCGTTATCGACTTCTCTCATACAGGATCTTCTTGGATGTGCACCAGTACCAGTTGGTACTCTTTTGACCTAGAAGTCAATGGAACTGTAATAGCAGAAGACATCTGTGAGATCGACAGTACCGATTTAGCTGCATATGGAGTTGATATCAACAACCTAACTTCTGTGAAGATTGTCTCAAAAGACAACAATAGCAGTGTTAATACTAATACTATAGAGGCCACTTTAGACCTTTCGTATATTATTACAACATGCCCTCCGCCAACAGGCATCACAGCTTCAACCATTAACCCAACAACAGCTGATGTTAGTTGGTCATCAAATGGTTCTGAAACTCTTTGGAATATTGAGGTGGTTAACTTAACTACTGGTGATACTGCAACAGGTGTTGCTACCTATTCTGGGGTTTCAGTAAATCCTTATGTTGTAACTTCATTGTTACCTGAGAACGAGTACGCGGTTTACGTACAAGCTGATTGTGGTGTATTTAATACAGAACCACTAAGTGGCTGGTCTAGTGCATTAAATTTCACAACGCCACCTACCTGTCTTCCGTTAGGAGCAATTTCAATTGATTCCGTTACTGACACTACAGTTGACCTTTCCTGGGCTCAAGCTGGTTCTGAAACATCCTGGGATATTGAATTGATCAATACTTCTAATATTCCTGCCGACACTTTCACTTATGAACCAAACTATGCTGGTCTTTCAACAAATGCACCAACATTAACAGCTTTGGTTCCTGAAAGTGACTATCAAATGATAGTAAGAGCGAATTGTGGACTTGTTGATGGACCTAGTGTCTGGACATCTGTTTACAATTTCACAACCCTTCCAACTTGTCAAGCTCCTGTTGATTTAATTGAAGGTGATTATACAAACAACCAAATTGAATTCTCTTGGACTGCTATAGACAATGAAGCAATGTGGTACGTAGAGTATGTTAACTTGACCTTGAGTGAGACCGCAACAGGTATTGCTGATGATAGTACTACTTCTACTTCATATACAGCATTGAACTTAGACGGAAACTCAGAATATGCGCTTTATGTAAGCGCTGCCTGTGGTGTTTCAGATGGGAATTCATATTGGTCTGGACCACTTTCAGTTACCACATTATGTAACCCGGTAACTATGCCATTTAACGAACCATTCAACACCTGGATTCCACAATGTTTTGAAGTGGATAATGGTGATGGAGATTGGATTGTTTACGCAACTTCTGGTGATACAGTAGCTGCAAAAGCTAGAAATACCTGGGGCAACTATGCAGATCACAGAAATTTGCAGACTCCTATGATTAACATGGATCAACAGGCTTTGTTGACATTCAATTGGTCTCATGACGATTCAAATAATGATACTTTAAAAGTAAGATTGTCGGATGACGCAGGTATAACCTGGAACACTATTTGGAGCGTAACAGAAGATGACTTCGAATCAAATGATGGTGCTGGATTCAACTCACCAGGATCTTATAAAGAAGAATTCCTTTTGATAGACAACTCCTATGTTGGGTCTGATGTAATGATAGACTTTGACTATGCATCTATGTCAAATACTTCAAATGACGCAGTATTCATCGATTCTATTGCGGTAACTGCTTTACCTGCATGTAATATACCTTATGATTTAGCTCTAGATTCAGTTCATACTACATCTGTAGATATGTCATTTACAGTAGCTGGTACCGGGGCAACTTTATATGAAATCGAAATAGTGGAAAGTATCAATACTCCAACAGGCGTTGCTACTAACACAGCTACCGGAACTCCTTTTACTGTCTCTGGTTTAAATTCCGGTACAAACTATAACGCGTATGTTAGAACAATGTGTGGTACGGATTCAACAATATGGATTGGACCTATTGCTTTCACAACTGTTTGTGCTCCTGTAGTTGATTACGCTACAAGTTTCGAAGGATACAACACCTTAGACGTTCCTAACTGTTGGAATTTCCTTGATAGTACTAGTTCTGGCTGGTCGTATGTAAGACTTTACAACAGTACTTCTTTAGCAAACACCGGGACAGGATATATTCGTTATTCCCATCCTAGTAATGCTGTTGATTCAACGTCATTTCAATTTATTGTATTACCTGAATTGACTACAGTTTCTGCACAAGATCATCGATTGAGATTCTATGCAAAACAAGGAACTAATGATGGGAATACAGCTGTTGTTGGTACAATGTCTGATCCAACGGATGTTAATACATTTACCGCATTGGACTCTTTCTCACTGACTACTCAATATGTTCAGTATGCAGTAAACTTCGATTCATACACAGGTACAGATACATATGTAGCTATCCAAATCATTTCGGGTTCTGGTTCTGGTTCTGAAACCACTTACCTAGATGATATTGAATGGCATGAGATTCCAAACTGTTTTCCTCCATCTACAGTAACAATCGACTCTACGTCAACTACAACTATTTCTGTCTCTTTAGATTCAGTAGGAACGTTTGGTACAGAGTGGTTCATAGAGATGGTGGATGTTACTGGAACAAATCCTACGGTATTGGATACGGCATACAGTACTTCTTTCACCGTTGATGGATTGATGCCTTCTACAGTGTATGAAATGACAATTTCAACTAACTGTCCGGATGCAATTAGTGAGAGTACTACTATGACAGTACAAACTGATTGTGCACCAGTGGGTGACTTCTTCAATGGATTTGAAGACCTAAATGCTGGTGCTGATACTTCACTTTGTTGGGATTATACAGTAATCCATAATTCAACATCAACATGGTCTATGCCATATATTGATGTAGAATCCTGGAATGCTTGTGATGGGGATAGATTCATCCGTATGTATAGTGGTGATGACTTGAATGCAGACGTTATATTGGTTACTCCAGAATTAACGGACATCAATGCAGGAACACATATTCTTACATTCCTGGCTAAGAATGGTACTAATTCTAGTTGGACACCAGCTTCTCCATTTGAAGTAGGAACCATTACAGATGCTAATGACCCAAGTACATTTACTGCTATTTACAACAATTCGGTACATGGTTCTACTTGTGATTCTATTACAGTGCCATTCCTTTCTTATACTGGAACAGATACTCGTATAGCTATCAAATTTAATGGAGCCTCTACTGGTGACAACCTTTATATTGACAATATGAAGTGGGGAGTTGGACCGGATTGTAGTTTACCTGTTAATTTTACAGCTACTGACGTACTAGATACTCAAACTACTTTAGACTGGTTAAATGTAAGTCCAGATACTGTTTGGCATATTGAATTGGTAGATGCTCTGGATACTTTAGATGTATACGATAGTATTCCAACGGATACTGCATTTGCTCATCCATATTTGCTAACGGGATTGACTGAGAATACAATTTATGATGTATACTTATCTAATCCTTGTGATACTGCATACAATGCTATTCAGGTAACATTTGTTACTCCATGGGGTAATAATCTTGGAATTAATGCGATCCTTTCACCGGCAACAAGTGCATGTAATACAAGTGATTCTTCTCAAATTGAAATTGAAATAGAAAACTTTGGTGGGCAAATGGCTACTGGATTCCCTGTTGAATTAAGCTGGGATGATTCTATTTACTTCAACGTAGGTACATTCATGGATACGCTACAACCAGGTCAATCTGCTACCTTCATCTTAGATGGATACTATGATTTCTCAACAGCAAACGATTCTAGTTTCTGGGTTCAAACTGCTTTGGCTGCGGATTCAGTTCCTGGTAATGACGTTATGGGCTCTTCTGTTACTAATCTTGGTAATATGTTTATCAATGTTCAAATCAACACTGGAAACTACGGTGGTGAGGCACATTGGGCAATATGGGATACGATAAATAACATCCTAGCCGATACTGTAACTCCTAATACATATACAAGTTACAATACATACAATCATCAAGTTTGTGTATACGAAGGTGGAGATTATATCATGAATGCATGGGACACTTTCGATGATGGATGGAACGGTGGTACTTACTCAATTACACGTTGTGGTGGTATTATCCTTGCAAACAACGATGGTAATGAGGTAACAAACGGAACAGGTGGTATACCATTCTACGATCTTGAGGTTCAAGAAGGATTCCACGTTACTCCTTGTCCGGATGACGACCTTGCTGTAATGTCTATTGACGGATATACTAGTTCTTGTGGTCTTGGATCGGAAATTGGTTCAGTTACACTTATTAACTTTGGTAACAACGATGTGGCTGCTAATGGTGCAACTGCTCAATACCAATTTAACAACAGTGGATTGTGGATCAACTTTTGGGATTTCTCTGAAGGATTAGCTTCTCAAGCTGATACTGTATTGGATATTCCAGCAATCGACATGAGTATTGGTGGTATCTATACTATTGCTGTTAAGATCGTATATGCTCTTGATTCAGATTTGACAAGTAATGAGCTTTCTACTGAGGTTACTAGTGTACCTACACTAACTGAAGATAGCGCTGCATTTGAAATGGATAACGGATTCTGGCATAGTGAAGTATATGGTGGTGTTGCCAATTCATGGGAACACGGTTTGCCAACTACTTCAAATATTGGAAACAATAACGATGGTAAAGTTTGGGCATTGAACCTAACAGGTGATGCAGCTCTTAATGAGCAGACATATTTGTATTCTCCTTGTTATGATATTTCAGGATACACTGAA
>MAAC01019319.1_pt1 | contig 98119 bp, 95 predicted proteins | sample 1115981 | NCBI WGS metagenome assembly MAAC01 (sample SAMN04961126, study PRJNA320927) | seawater metagenome | isolation source: sample BD02T64 sea water enriched with oil for 64 days | place: USA:Gulf of Mexico | collected 2013-07-27 | reverse complement strand
TACACCGGTTATTGGCATCGTGCGCGGGGCCTTTACGCTGACGGCAGAACCTGGCGAGGTGTCTGAGATCTTTATGGTGCCTCTGACCCATGTGACATCAACCGAAAACTTTCAGGTCCAATCGCGTATTTGGCAGGGCCGCAAGCGGCTGTATGACACTGTGCCTATTGGGCCGTATTATATTTGGGGCGCCACGGCACGGATGCTTAGGAATTTGGCAGAGGCAGTGCAGTGAAGACGAGCCTCGTAAATGAACCCTGGCTGAAATCAGATGCCAGCCGCACGATCATGTCGATGTTGAATGATGCAGGGCACGATGCGTGGTTTGTGGGCGGATGTGTGCGAAATGCGCTTATATCAGAACCGGTTGCCGACCTTGATGTAACAACTTCCGCACGGCCAGAAATAGTTACTAACCTTGCGAAAAATGCCGGTTTGAAGGTCATTCCAACAGGTATTGAACATGGGACAGTGACCGTTATATCTGGCGGTGTTCCATTTGAAATAACCACGTTACGCCGTGACATTGCGACTGACGGCAGGCGGGCGACAATCGCGTTTTCTGACACGATTGAAGAAGACGCTGCCCGGCGTGATTTTACGATGAATGCGCTTTATGCAGATACGGAGGGTGTGATTTTTGACCCTGTTGGCGGTTTGTCAGACCTTCAAGCCCGCCGTTTGCGTTTTATCGGCGAAGCAGCAGATCGCATCAGAGAGGATTATCTGCGCAGTTTGCGCTTCTTCCGGTTTTACGCTTGGTATGGGGATGTGAATGAGGGGCTTGATGCGGATGCTTTGGCGGCAATTGCAGAAAACCTAGACGGACTGGATGATCTCTCAAAAGAACGCATTGGCGCTGAGATGTTGAAGCTTCTTGCCGCCCCAGACCCGGCGCCTGCGCTTTGTGCGATGCAACATACAGGCGCCCTTTCGCGGGTTATGCCCGGTGCAGAACCGGGATTACTTGCGGTTTTGGTACATTTGGAAAATGGATGTGCAAGTGATGCCATCCGACGCCTAGCTATTATCGGCGGTGAGGATGTTGCGAAAAAATTGCGACTTTCCAAGGTCAACGCACGTGACCTTGCGGTTTTACGGCAAGAGATGGCGACAGATACCTCTATTGCGGAGTTGGGGTATCGAAAGGGTTATGAATGTGCGGCAAATGTGGCTCTATTAAGGGGTGTTTTGACGGGAATTCCTTTACCTGATGGAATATTTGAAGATGCCATGGAGGCAAGCAAAGCCGTTTTTCCTGTGTCGGCGAAAGATCTTATGCCAGATTATTCTGGTAAAGAGCTGGGAGATTTGTTGAAAAGACTTGAGGTACGATGGATTGCCTCGGACTTCACGGCGAGCAGAGAATCTTTGCTGGCTGCGCGATAATGCACAGAGCGTAGATTGTCTTTGCGCGGAATGTGCTTGCGAAAGAGATAGGCGTGGTGTTCCTTGTGGATATTCGCCTTATGTTCTTTTCTGCTTATTGAAAGATATACGCTGTGCTGGGTTTTTTTGAACGCCTCGTTGATCCCTATACGGATTATCCTGAAACGGATGTGCCGCCGACCAAGTTGTGGCCGTTTATGCGTGAATATTCGCGTCCCTTTGTGACAGTTTTCTGGATCACCGGGGCCATTTCGATTTTTGTTGCTGCGGTCGAGGTCGGATTGATTTGGTATATGGGGCGGATTGTGGATCTGTTGACGACCCTCTCTCCTGAAGTGGTGCGCCGTGATTATATGTGGGAATTCGCGGCGATTGCTGGCTTTATTCTTGTGCTGCGGCCCTTGTTGCAGATGATTGACGTGGCGCTTTTGAACAATACCATTTTGCCGAATTTTGGCACACTTATCCGTTGGCGTGCGCATAAACATGTTTTGCGTCAATCTGTTGGTTGGTTTGAAAACGATTTCGCCGGACGCATTGCCAACCGGATTATGCAAACACCACCCGCTGCCGGCGAAGCTGTTTTCCAAGTTTTCGATGCGATGACGTTTGCCGTGGCCTATCTTATTGGCGCGGCGGTGCTTTTGCTGGGGGCGGACGTACGTCTGGTCTTGCCGCTGATGATCTGGTTTGTGCTCTATGTCCTGCTGGTCCGTTGGACCATGCGCCGAGTTGGGCCCGCGTCAAAGGCGGCGTCTGATGCGCGCTCGGCCGTGACTGGGCGGGTCGTAGACAGCTATACAAACATCCATTCAGTCAAACTGTTTGCCCATGACGACGCTGAGATTAAATGGGCCGGTGAAGCGATTGAGAGAACACGCAAAACATTCCAAGCAGAGATGCGAATTTTCACCAAGATGGATGTGATGCTGGTGACGGTGAACGGGTTTTTGATCGTGGGTGTTGTTGGCTGGGCAGTTTGGCTTTGGATGTTGGGAAGCGCCAGCGTTGGTGTTGTAGCCGCTGCGACCGCGCTTTGTTTGCGCTTGAACGCGATGACCGGCTGGATCATGTGGGCCTTGTCGAGCTTTTTCCGCAACCTTGGTGTAATCGCTGAGGGAATGGAAACCATTGCCCAGCCGATTACGCTGACCGATACACCAGATGCGAAGGTGCTAAATTTCAAAGAGGGTGCGATTGAAATGCGGTCTTTGGTGCACCGTTATGGGCGTGAAACGGGCGGCCTGTCAGGTATTGATCTGCGTGTGGAGCCCGGGCAAAAGATCGGGCTAGTTGGACGATCTGGCGCTGGAAAAACGACCCTCGTAAAGCTTCTTTTGCGGTTTTATGATGTCGATGGCGGGAAGATACTGATTGATGATCAGGACATTTCCCGTGTGTCTCAAGACAGCCTACGCCGTAAAATTGGGATGGTGCAGCAAGACAGTTCACTGCTGCATAGATCTGTGCGTGAAAACTTACTGTATGGGCGTTCAGGCGCTACTGAGGCGGAGATGATCGCGGCGGCAAAGCAGGCGGAGGCGCATGATTTCATCCTCGAGTTGGAAGATCCAGAAGGGCGGCGTGGCTATGATGCCGAAGTCGGCGAACGTGGCGTGAAGCTTTCGGGCGGGCAGCGCCAACGGATTGCTTTGGCGCGGGTTATTCTGAAAGATGCGCCAATCTTACTGCTCGATGAAGCCACCAGCGCGCTCGACAGTGAGGTTGAAGCCGCAATTCAGGACACGCTTTATGGCATGATGGAGGGCAAAACGGTGCTCGCCATAGCACACAGGCTTTCGACAATTGCCCGGATGGATCGCATTATTGTACTCGATCAAGGTCTAATCATCGAAGATGGCATCCATGACGCGCTTTTGAAACAAGACGGTCTTTACGCGAGCTTCTGGAAGCGACAATCGGGTGGGTTCTTGGGCGATGAGGAACAAGATGACAATGAATAGGCTGACAGGCTGGTTTGCCAGTAGAATTGATCCACAGACCCCAGCGGAGGGTCCTCCTCCGGCAACGTTAGGGGCGTTTTTCCGCTGGGCGTTGAAAGGGTGCGGGGGTGTCATTTCGCTTGCCGCTTTTGGGTTTGCCCTAGGTGGCGTGTTCGAATCGCTCATTATGTTCTTACTGGGACGCATTATCGACGCCGTTACCATCGCGGATGTGGGTATGGGGTTTTGGCGTGAAAACACCTTGATTTTGCTGGCATCAGTGGCTGTGTTGTTGGTGCTGCGCCCCTTGTCGTTTGCAATGGCAACTGCGTTTCAATCGATTTCGGTGATGCCAAATTTGTTTGCGCAAGTCATGACGCGGCTGAACCGGCATACTCTTGGGCAATCAGTTGATTTCTTTGACAATGATTTTGCCGGTCGGATTGCGCAGAAGCAAATGCAGACCGCCAATTCAATCGTTTCTGTCACCCAAGAAGCCGTGAATGCCATTACTTTTGCGATAACCGCTGTTTTGGGAATGCTGGTTCTGTCGGGTTCGGTTGATATTGGGTTGATGGGGATCTTGCTGGTTTGGCTGTTCGGGTATTTCTTCCTGCTGCGATATTTTCTGCCACGGGTGCGAAAGAGATCCGCCGCGCGGGCCGGGGCGCGTGCTGGGGTTACCGGACAGGTTGTTGATACGATTACGAATATTAAGACGGTTAAGCTGTTTGCCCATGATGCTCATGAAGATCGTGCCGCACTTGAAGCCGTCGCGGGGTTTCGCACCAAGGCGATTGAATGGGCGGCAATTGCTGTTTGGTTTAGGTTCTTATTGATTGTCTTGGCGGGGATGTTGCCAGTTGCCATGCTTGCTTATGGGCTTTTGCGTTGGCAGGCAGGCGGGGTGACGGGCGGTGATCTGACGGCGATCGGTGGCATGTCAATTCGTTTGGCGCAGATGACTGGCTGGGTGAGTTGGACATTGATGGGGATTTACGGTGATCTCGGTGAGATTGAGGACGGGATGCACACCCTCAGCCCGGCGCATGAATTGGTTGATCGAGTGGGAGCGAGCGAGCTCCGGGTTACTAAAGGCGAGGTGCAGTTTAAGGATCTGGGCTTTGCTTATGGTAAGAAAATCGGCGGCGTGAGCGGGCTGAACTTGACCGTTGCACCAGGCGAGAAGATTGGAATTGTTGGGGCATCCGGTGCTGGTAAATCGACACTCGTTTCATTGCTATTACGCCTATATGACCCGGAAGAGGGTCTAATTTCGATTGATGGACAGGATATCGCTACTGTCACACAAGACAGCCTGCGCGCACAGGTGGGCATGGTGACACAGGATTCTGCGATGTTTAATCGTACTGCCTTTGACAACATTCGCTATGGCAGGCCGGATGCGGATATGGAAGCGGTTCGTATCGCCGCGCAAAAAGCGGTGGCGTTGGAATTCATTGGCAATCTGCGTGATCATTTGGGGCGCAGTGGTTTTGATGCTTTCCTTGGGGAACGCGGCGTGAAGCTTTCTGGCGGGCAACGACAACGCATCGCTTTGGCGCGCGCAATTTTGAAGGATGCACCCATCTTGGTTCTGGATGAAGCGACAAGTGCGCTGGATTCAGAAGTCGAAGCGGCCATTCAGCATGCTTTGGAGGCTGTGATGGAAGGGAAGACGGTTCTTGCAATTGCACACCGTCTTTCCACAATTGCCCGAATGGACCGCATTGTTGTTCTGGAACAGGGGCAAATAGCCGAAATTGGCACACATGCAGATTTGCTTTTGCAAAAGGGGCACTATGCGCGGTATTGGGAGCGACAGTCTGGCGGCTTTATCGGCATAGAAGGAACAGAGCGTGAGTGAATTTACAGTAGAACGACTTGGGCACCAAGGTGACGGCATCGTTGATGGGCCGTTGTTTGTGGCCGGGGTTTTGCCAGGCGAAGTGATTACAGGTACGGTTGAGAAGGATCGGATCCTGAACCCTTCCATCGTGACGCCTTCCTCTGATCGGGTGAAAATGCCCTGTTCGCATGCGCGCAGTTGTGGTGGCTGTGGTTTGCAACACGCCTCTGATGAATTTGTTGCGGAATTCAAACTGAATGTTGTCAGAAATGCCCTGAAAGCGCGTGGCATTGAGGCTGAGTTGTCTGAAATCCTGACCTCGCCGGTATCTTCGCGACGGCGGGCTGTGTTTTCTGCTCGGCGCACGAAAAAAGGCGCACTTGTTGGCTTTCATATGAAAAGTTCCGATACGATTATCGCCATTCCGCGTTGTACCGTTCTGAGCCAGGCTTTGCTTGATATTGTACCAGTGCTTGAAAGCCTCACGGTCGAAGGGGGCACCCGCAAGGGAGAGATGCGTTTCGCTGTGACTGAAACAATGACGGGCGTGGATATTAAGGCCGAGGGCGGCAAGCCCGCCGATGGCGCCCTTCTTTCAAAACTTGCGCAGATGTCTGGGCAGCCGGGTGTTGCCCGCCTAACTTGGGGCGATGAACCCGTTGCCGCCCAGCATACACCTGTTTTGGAATTTGGAGGCCACAAGGTAACACCGCCAGCAGGAGCCTTCCTTCAAGCAACAAAACAAGGCGAAGAAAGCCTCGTTTCGGCTGTAACAGAGACTATTTTGGGCGCGAAAAAAGTGCTGGATCTATTTTCGGGCTGCGGCACATTTTCGCTTCCCGCGGCGCAGAATGCAGAAGTGCACGCTGTTGAAAGCGATAAAGAGATGATTGCCAGCCTGACGCAAGCTTGGCGAATGGCAGATGGAATGAGGGCTCTGACGGCTGAAGCGCGCGATCTGTTTCGCCGACCTTTGTTACCGGACGAGTTGAACCGCTTTGATGCCATTATCATCGATCCACCTCGCGCTGGTGCCGAGGCGCAGATTATCGAAATTTCGAAATCTGATGTGAAGACCGTCGCGATGGTCTCCTGCAATCCGGTTAGCTTTGCGCGTGATGCCGAAATCTTGCTGCAGGCTGGTTTTGTGATTCGAAATCTGAAGGTTGTTGATCAGTTTCGCTGGTCGTCTCATGTGGAAATTTCTGCCGGTTTTCACAGATAAGTGATCTCGCGGTGTTGGCGGCAGGTTAAAGCTAGGCTTGTGTGAGTGGGCCTGTTTGACGTATGCCGAAAGAAAACAGGCAGTAAATAATGAAGCGTTCAACCTTTTTGGCTGGGTTATTGGCAGGCACTTTTCTAACTGGATGCGGCGGGGGCGATCAAAAGTTCCGTCGCTATCATGGCCCGGAAGTGACCGGGCTTGTGATCCAGAAGGGACGCCGTCGATTATATTTGATGCATGGCGATAAGGCGCTGCGATCCTATAAGGTCCGTCTGGGTTTTGCGCCGATTGGCCATAAGCAAATTGAAGGTGACGGGCGCACGCCTGAGGGAAGCTACCGGATTGATCGGAAAAACCCGAGCAGCAGATTTCACCTTTCAATTGGGATCTCTTATCCAAACCGGGAAGATATTTCAGTTGCGGAGGCAATGGGCGCAAGCCCTGGCGGCGATATATTCATCCATGGCGCACCACGCAGAGGCAGCGGTGCGGATGGAGATACAGACTGGACTTGGGGGTGTATAGCGGTCACGGACCGTGAGATTGAGGAAATATATTCCATGGTGAACCTAGGAATACCGATTTCCATTTACTCATAAAAAGGCGGGCGCTAAGGCCCGCTTTTTTTGGTTTATATCAGATGTTTACCCTAGGTCTGCACGAACAGGTTCAGTGACCTGCAAGGCTGGCGCAACATTGTCGCCCAATAGCAATGTCCACCAGATTTTGCCATTGCTCTCCTGAGACCATGAGAACCCAAGATTGCTGGCGCCCGGAGCCAAGATCACATCGCGGGTATCTGAGCGATCCATCCATGCGGCTAGGGTTTGCAGCTCGGTTTCATAGGTTTCCGAGATGTTTTCACCCAACAATGTGCCGGCGTATCCTGTGCGTTGAACCCGTATTATGGGAGAAGATCCGTCAGATCCGAAGTGCCAAGGACGGTTTTGTAGAGACATGTCTTTGGAGTGGGTCGCGGCGGCGGCGTTAAGTTCACTGTTCAATTGCACGGCGCTCAAACCAGCGGCGGCGCGCAAAGAGTTCACGGAATCCAGCATGCGGAACTGCACTTCAGTCGCATTGCCGATACGATATACGCTTTGAAGTGGTTTGCCATCCGGACCAAGTGTGCGGCCGGAGTCCGTACAGGCGCCTAAAATAAAGATCAGAGAGGCGAATAGCGCCAGAATATTTTTCATCGTAAATCATCCATGATTTTGCCTTTTGTCCGTTTACGCGCAAGCCACGTGTATTTCAAAGCACCATCGTGCAAAATCGGCGAGTTAACGCTTGTTTGATTTGCGACTGCGGCATTCCCGCAATAATATGAGCTCAAATTTCCAGTAATCAAAGACCAGAGCAGGTTCGAAACATGTTTAAATCAGATAAAATCAACCGGCGGAAGTTTCTGGGCGGAGCTTCAACGCTTGCGGTAGCCGGTCTTGCATCGCCTGTGATTGCGCAGCAGCTGCCCGAAAACGCAGGTGAGACAGTAAGTCATAATATTTCGAGCTTTCGTACCCTAAGCTGGGAACCATATTTTGCTAACACTCGCAAAGGTGCGATCCTTGTGGATACGACCTCTCGGGTGCTGCATTTCTGGAATGAAGATCAGACGCTTTATAAGTTGTTCCCAACCTCTGTGCCGCTCTCCGAAGAACTGACACGGCGGGGGCGCACATCCATTGTACGCAAAGTTGACGGCCCAAGCTGGAGCCCAACACCGTCTATGAAAATCCGCAACCCAGAATGGCCGGATTATATTGGTCCTGGACCGGAAAACCCCTTGGGCACCCACGCGCTTTACCTGAGCTGGACCTATTATCGGATCCACGGCACCCAAGATACGCGGAAAATCGGTCGTCGGTCTTCTAATGGCTGTATTGGTTTGTACAACGAACATATCGCGGAACTGTTCGCACTGACCAAAAATGGCACTCAGGTTCTCTTGATCTAAGGTCGCCGGTAAATAGAGACTAAATCGGGGGCTTTGGCCCCCTTTTTTATGTCCAACCGGCTAGATTTTCCTGAATAATTTGTGCCAGAGCGGCCATATGCGCATCTTGGTCATTCAAGCAGGGGATATATGTGAAGCTCTCGCCACCAGCTTCCTTGAACGCATCGCCAATCTCTTCATTGATCTCTTCAAGCGTCTCGATGCAATCGGCAGAGAAGGCCGGGGCGATGACCGCAATGTTCTTTTTACCAACCTTTGCCAGACGCGCGACCTCTTCCACAGTATATGGCTTCAACCACTCTTCACTTCCAAAGCGGGATTGGAATGTCGTGATGATCTCGCCGTCGTCCCAACCAAGGCGTTCCTTAAGCAATCGCGTCGATTTTTGGCACTGACAATAGTACGGGTCACCTTGGGTTAGATAGCGTTCTGGCATGCCATGGTAAGACGCGATCAGATGGTCTGGCCGTTGTGGCAATTTTGCATATGCCTCTTCAACGGATTTCGCGAGCGCATCCACATAAGAGGAATGCGAGAAATAGGCCGGAACGGTTCGCACTGCTGGCTGCCAAGCCTCTTTCCCAAGGGCTGCAAAAAACGCATCCTTTGCCGTTGCTGTCGTTGCGCCTGCATATTGCGGATAGAGCGGAAAAAACAGGATGCGATCACAGCCATTTTGGACCATTTCCCGCACTTTAGACTCTGTTGATGGATTCCCATACCGCATAGAAAAATCAACCAAAACATCGTCCCCAAACTGTTCAGACAGCAAGGTTCTCAACTTGTCCGTTTGCGCACGGGTGATGGTCATTAAGGGGCTTTCACCCTGTTCCTCGTTCCAGATGGATTTATATGCCGCGCCTGAAGTGAAGGGTCGTTTTGTCAGAATGATCAGTTTAAGAATGGGCAGCCATTTCCAACGTGGCAGATCAACCACCCTACGGTCCGACAGAAACTCATCCAAATAACGGCGCATCGACCAGTAGTCATAGCCGTCAGGCGTGCCAAGGTTGGCGATCAGTATGCCCGTTTTACGGGTTGGCAGCGGTATGTGGTTGGCTGGCAGCATATCGTTTCCTGGTGCTTGGCGTTATTTTGGTATCTTGATTTCGGCGGTGTTCAGAGCGTTTGCAAGGCTTTGTTTTGCTGACCCTGGTCTGAGCGGCTGTTGCTGGGAGGCATCCGGGGCCCAACCTGTAAGGGTGATGATGTCAAACGTCGCTTTGATCCGGCCGTCAGGGGTTGAGAAGTTCTTGGCGTAAATATCCGAAAGGGCCTGAAATAGAGTCCTACTTGCAGGCAGCTTCATACGCTTCCCCAAAGCATTTCCCTCGCCCATAGCACGCAGATCACGCATTAATGCGTACGCATCGCAATAGGTGACATTGCGTGGAATATTGTCGGCAACCGGTAAAGCAAACCCCGCACGTTGCAGCAGGGCACCCAATTCGCGGATTTCAGCCATTGGGGCGACGCGGGGCGATAATCCACCGCTGACACTGATTTCTGCTTCGGCGATAGCGCTGCGCAGTTCCGCCAACGTTTGGCCGCCAAAAAGCGTGCCCAGAAACAATCCATCGGCCTTCAAGGCGCGGCGACACTGAATAAGTTGCCCAACAAGATCATCTGCCCAATGCAAGGATAGGGTGTGAATCACCAAATCGTAGCTTCGCGGTTCAAGGTTGAGAACATCATCATCAGGCACGATTTGGGCGTCGGGCATAAAACTTGCCCAGAAATCCGGAAAGCCTGTGACAATCGCTACGGATTTAAACGCCCTGTTAACCTCGTTCAGTCTTTCCTGAATCTCAAGCGCGGTATCTTCCAGAAGGAAGGTTGCGGGCGCTTCCATTGCGGCGGCCCTTGCGCGATTGCGCAGAAGTTGCCGGCGATCTGTTAATCTATCTGGTTCGTTCATCTGTTTCCTCGGTGGGCGTGCCCAAAATGGTTGTGCCTGAGATGATGATGCAAAAAGCGTTGAACGTTCTTTACCCGCCCCAATGTGTGACATGCAATGCCGCGGTTGACGCAGTGGGGGATGGGCTTTGTGCGCAATGTTGGGGCGACACGCCTTTTATTCGGGGGCTGGCCTGTGATTGTTGTGGCGTTCCCTTGCCCGGCGAGGAAGCGACGGACCTGAGATGTAACTGTGATTCCTGCATGAAAACCCCGCGTCTTTGGGGGCGTGGGCGCGCTGTGGCGCTGTATGGCGGGAATATTCGGAAGATGGTTCTCGCTTTGAAGCATGGCGATAGGACGGAGCTCGCTGAAACTGCAGGACATTGGATGGCACATGCGTCGGGGGATATTTTAACGGATAAAACCCTTATTGCCCCCGTGCCATTGCATTGGTCTAGGCTTTTCAAAAGGCGGTATAATCAGGCGGCTTTGATGGCCGCGGCTTTTGCAAAGCAAACGGGTAATCCCTTGTGCCAAGATCTGTTGATTCGGCGCCACCGGACCGCATCCCTAGATGGAAAAACGCTGCAAGAACGGCATGAAACCTTAGCCGGTAACATTTTTGTACATCCGCGACGTAAGATCAGGATGGCGGGGCGACCTATCGTTTTGGTTGATGATGTGATGACATCGGGCGCCACTTTGACGGCTTGCACAAATGCATGTTTAAGTGCCGGTGCGTCACGAGTTGACGTAGTTGTACTGGCGCGCGTTGCGAAGGATACCTATATCCCTATAAGTTGACGCAAACTAAAGGGATCATGGAATGAAAGCCGTCGAAATTTATACCACACAAACATGTGGGTACTGTCATGCCGCCAAGCGCTTGCTGGCCAAGAAAGGTGTGAAATATAAAGAAGTTGATGTTGGGGGTGATCGTTCAGTCCGTGCCGCAATGTCAAAGCGTTCGCTGGGTGCGACCTCTGTCCCACAGATTTTCGTTGGCAAAGAACATATTGGCGGTTGCGATGAATTGCATAGCCTTGAGCGCCAAGGTGCGCTTGATATCATGTTGTGCGGCTAAGCCATGCGTGTAGGACTGATACAGTTGTCATCATCGGATATCCCTGCGGATAACACCCGGGATGTGTTGGCATACATGCGCCAAGCGCACTCAGATGGCGCACGCTTTGTGCTAACGCCGGAAGTTACCAATTGTGTGTCCAACAGTCGGAAGCATCAGCAATCAGTTCTGCAACATGAAGACGAAGACCTTACGCTTGCCGCGATCCGGGAAGAGGCCGCGAAACTTGGCCTTTGGGTTCTGATCGGGTCGCTTGGGTTAAAAACCAATGATGGGGGTGGGCGTTTTGCCAATCGGTCGTTCATGATCAACCCAGCGGGTGAAATCGTGGCGCGATATGACAAAATTCATATGTTTGATGTGAATATCAATGCGCAGGAAAGCTTTCGGGAATCAGCAGGTTATCGACCTGGTGAGAAAGCAATCGTCGCAAATACCGATTTCGGCAAGGTCGGCATGACGATTTGTTATGACCTGCGTTTTCCACAGCTGCACCGTGCGCTGGGCCATGCGGGCACTGATATCATCACTTGCCCCGCTGCGTTTTCCCCGGTTTCCGGTGCTGCGCATTGGCATGTCTTGCTGCGGGCGCGGGCGATTGAAACGGGGTGTTTTGTTCTCGCACCGGCGCAATGCGGTCAGCATGCTGTCAGCACGGGCGCACCGCGACAAACTTATGGGCACTCGCTGGCCATTGCCCCTTGGGGTGAGGTTCTGGCTGACGGGGGTGAAAACCCTGGTGTGACCTTGGTGGACCTTGATCTTGACCTGATTACAAAGGCACGTGGGCGTATTCCAACATTGTCCCACGATCGTAAATTTGCACTCCCAGAAGGGTCATCGAAATGACTGACGGCTCTGATCCACTTGCAATCGCAATGTTCTCTGAGGTTTTTATGACGGGTCAGTTGGCGCGTAACCGGCTGTCAAAAGCTTTGCCCAAGGGGATGGAGCTTTCGCATTTTTCGGTTTTGAACCATCTGGTGCATGTAAAGGGCGAGAAATCCCCGGCACAGTTGGCACGTGCGTTTCATGTAACCAAGGGGGCAATGACGAATACTTTGTCAAAGCTGGAATGGGCGGGATATGTGCATGTTCGCCCAGATTGGGATGATGCGCGGCGCAAGTTCGTGTCGATCAGTCCTGCGGGTAAATCCGCACGTGATGCTGCGTTGCATGCAATTACTCCGATTATCGGTGACGCTGTACGTGCGATTGGCGATGAGAAAATGCGCGCAGCTTTGCCTGTGCTGCGCACCTTGCGTGAACGTCTGGATGAAGAATAATTATGCGCGGTTAACGCTGGCAGTGACATAGTTCACAGATAGATCACGATCAGAGATTGACCAGCTCCATAGCAGGGGATTAAAGACAAAACCTTTGCGATCAACAGGCTCTATTTCAGCGATTTTGATCATTTCGACCAATTCATCGGGGGTGATAAACTTCTGCCAATCATGGGTGCCTTTGGGCAGCCAACGCATGATGTGTTCTGCCCCGACAATCGCGACCGCAAAGCTTTTGGCATTGCGGTTGATCGTGGAACACAGCAGCAATCCACCAGGTTTTAGCAGCATCTTACAAGCGTGTAGGAAGGCCTGCGGATCTGCGACGTGCTCAATAACTTCCATATTCAGGACCACGTCAAAAACCTCGCCCTCTGCGGCAAGTTCTTCAGCAAGGCAATTGCGGTAATCGATTTCCAATTCCATCTGGCGGGCGTGGGCTTGGGCCACCGGAATATTGCCAGCGGCGGCATCCGCTCCGATCACGTCGGCGCCGAGGCGTGCCATGGGTTCAGACAAAAGCCCACCACCACACCCGATATCGAGGATTCGCAGACCTTTAAACGGCAGATTGTCATTCAGATCACGATCGAATTCCGCAGCGATCTGGCGTGTGATATAGTCCAGACGGCACGGATTAAGCATGTGCAGAGGTTTGAATTTTCCATTCGGATCCCACCACTCAGTTGCCATGGCCTCGAACTTTGCGACCTCATCGGCGTCAAAAGTATTGGTATTGTTGTCAGGAGCGGCTTGCATTCTGGACCCCGTGTGGTTTTGTTGGCACATACTTAACGAAGCGTATCGCTGTTTCGTAAGTGAATTACTATAGGCTCCCTATGAATAAAACTGCAGGCCATATCAGCGCAGAACCGCAATTGTACCATAACGTGGAGCCCTTTGACCGGCGCCTGTTGGATGTTGGTGATGGACATCAGATCTATGTGGAGCAATGTGGGCGTCGTGATGGGATCCCCGTTGTGGTTGTTCATGGTGGCCCTGGCGGTGGATGCAGCCCGATGATGCGCCGGTTTTTTGACCCGGCGAAATATCGTGTGGTTCTGTTTGATCAGCGAGGCTGCGGCAAGTCACGCCCCTTTGCATCGGTGCAAGAAAATACGACGTGGCATTTGGTGCGTGATATCGAATTGATCCGTAAAACCTTAGGAATAGACACCTGGGCTGTCTTTGGTGGCAGCTGGGGCGCGACGCTGTCCTTGACCTATGCGCAGACCCATCCTGAATGCGTAGATATGCTGTTTTTGCGCGGGATTTTTCTTGCGCGCAAGGCGGAGCTTGATTGGTTTTATGGGGGTGGTGCAGGGAAGTTCTGGCCTGAACTATGGGAGAAATTTGTAAACCTTGTGCCAGAAGGTGAACGCGATGATCTGATGGGGGCCTATCACAGGCGACTGTTTGGGGATGATCGTGAAGAACAACGCCAGTTCGCCTTAAGTTGGGCAATCTGGGAAAATGCGCTGGCATCGATGGGAAATAATGGCATAGCCCATCAGTTGCCGCAGAATTACGCGTTGGCGTTTTCGCGCATTGAGAGCCACTATTTTGTCAATGGGGCCTTCCTTGATGAAGGGCAGTTGTTGCGCGATGCAGGTCGAATCAGCGATATTCCCGGCATTATTGTGCAGGGACGATATGATATGATCTGCCCACCAAATTCCGCCTACGCGCTGTCGAAGCTTTGGTCGAAGTCTAAACTGACGATGGTGCCTGCCGCGGGGCATGCTTTATCAGAACCTGGGATCATTAGCGCGTTGGTCGCGGCGACAAATTCTTGGGCGAATGATCCGCGTTGGCGGGTGCGCTGAAGGGTGGTATAAGGAAGCCTCTTGCAGAACCAGAAAAACTTGCGTATATGATGTGTAACAGCGGCGCGTTGGCTTCCAAAACCATCGCCCACCGGAATTTGCAACGGGCCCTGCGCCCGTTTTTTTGTGTTCTGACATCAGGGGAAAACCGTGTCTGATCTTATTGCGAAAGCAGCGATTGATCGTCGCCTTTTAGAACTACTTCAGCCCACTATCGAAGATATGGGGTTCGAAATTGTACGCATTCGGCTGTTGGGCGGCAATGTTGCCACGCTTCAGTTGATGGTGGAACGGCCCGACGGCGGCATTGACGTGGATGAATGCGCGCAGGTTTCGACCGCCGTTTCCGCGATCATGGATGTTGAAGACCCCATCGTGGACAACTATTCCCTTGAAGTTTCAAGCCCGGGCATTGATCGCCCGCTGACGCGCTTGAAAGACTTTGATAGCTGGAATGGTCATGTCGCGAAGATGGAAACCAGCGAGCTGATTGATGGTCGCCGCCGGTTTAAGGGTACACTTGCCGGTGTTGAGGATGATGAAGTGTTGATCACGCTTGATGCAACCAAAACCACGGATCCCGTGACCATTGGCCTGAAATTCGAATGGCTGGCTGATGCCAAGCTGGTTCTGACCGATGACCTGATTACAGAAATGCTGCGTCAACGCAAAGCCTCCGGCATTGTTGACGAAGAGCAATTCGACGAAATTCAAACCGACAACGGTTCCGAGGAGGACTGAATATGGCTATTACGAGTGCTAACCAGCTGGAACTGCTGCAAACCGCTGAGGCCGTTGCCCGCGAAAAGATGATTGATCCAGGTCTGGTTATCGAAGCGATGGAAGAGAGCCTGGCACGTGCTGCGAAATCTCGCTACGGCGCGGAAATGGATATTCGCGTATCCATCGACCGGAAAAACGGCAAGGCGACCTTCACCCGTGTACGTACGGTTGTTGAAGATGATCTGCTGGAAAACTACCAAGCTGAACTGACCGTTGAGCAGGCGAAACAATACACCACTGATCCTACCGTTGGTGAGGAATTGTCTGACGAAGTTCCACCTGTGGAAATGGGTCGCATCGCGGCGCAATCTGCGAAACAGGTGATTTTGCAGAAAATTCGCGAAGCTGAACGTGATCGTCAGTTTGAAGAATACAAAGATCGCGCTGGTACTATTATCAATGGTCTGGTGAAACGCGAAGAATACGGCAATGTGATTGTTGATGTGGGCCGCGGCGAAGCGATCCTGCGCCGCAACGAGAAAATCGGTCGCGAAAGCTATCGTCCGAATGATCGTGTGCGCTGCTATATTAAAGATGTGCGGCGCGAACAGCGCGGCCCGCAAATCTTCCTGTCACGCACTGATCCGCAATTCATGGCGGAACTGTTCAAGATGGAAGTACCAGAAATCTATGATGGCATTATCCAGATTAAAGCTGTGGCGCGCGACCCAGGTTCACGTGCGAAGATCGCCGTGATTTCTAATGATGGTTCTATTGATCCCGTTGGTGCCTGTGTTGGTATGCGTGGTTCACGTGTGCAAGCTGTGGTGAATGAACTTCAGGGTGAGAAGATCGACATTATTCCTTGGAATGATGATCAGCCAACTTTCCTTGTGAATGCGCTGCAACCAGCAGAAGTGACCAAGGTTGTTCTGGATGAAGAAGCTGAACGCATCACTGTTGTTGTTCCTGATGAACAGCTTTCCTTGGCGATTGGTCGTCGTGGTCAAAACGTGCGTCTGGCGAGCCAGCTGACCGGTCTTGATATTGATATCATGACCGAAGCTGATGAATCAGAGCGTCGTCAGGCGGAATTCGCAACCCGGACACAATTGTTCATGGCTGCGTTGGATGTTGATGAATTCTTCGCCCAATTGCTGGTGTCTGAAGGCTTCACCAACCTCGAAGAGGTTGCTTACGTTGAAGTTAACGAGCTGCTGGTGATTGATGGTGTTGATGAGGACACTGCAGGTGAATTGCAGACACGTGCACGTGAACATCTGGAAGCTGAGAACCAGAAGGCAATCGACAAGGCGCGCGAAATGGGCGTTGAAGACAGCCTGTTCGCGTTCGAAGGTCTGACTCCACAAATGATCGAAGCCCTTGCTGCGGATGGCGTGAAAACGCTGGAAGATTTCGCGACTTGCGCGGATTGGGAACTTGCCGGTGGTTGGACTGTTGTTGATGGCGCGCGCGTCAAAGATGATGGTGTTCTGGAAAAATTCGATATGACGCTTGAGGAAGCGCAAAATCTTGTGATGACGGCACGTATCCAGCTTGGTTGGGTTGATCCAGCTGATCTGGAAACCTCTGATGACGAAGCGGATCTTGACGGTGTAAACACCGAGGAGGCCGAGGCCTGATCTCAGGTCTCGGAGCGCTGATATGGCACGAGGTGGCCGCACAAAAGATCGCGATACGTCAGAACGGCGTTGTATCGCGACGGGTGAAGTCCAGCCGAAAGCTGGACTGATCCGATTTGTCGTGGGTCCCGAGATGCAAATCGTGCCCGACGTGAACGAAAAATTGCCCGGGCGCGGCATCTGGGTCGCAGCAGAACGCGAAGCCCTTGAGAAAGCAGTCACCAAAGGATTGTTCTCTCGGGGTGCTAAGCAAAAGGTACAGGTGCCTGACGATCTGGTGGAATTCGTTGAAAATGCGTTGCTACGCAACCTGATCAACCTGATTTCATTGGCGCGTAAGGGCGGTAATGCAGTAACGGGATACGAAAAAGTGAAAGGGATGCTTGCCAATGAATTGGCAGACGTCCTGATACAGGCCTCTGATGGGTCGGCCCGTGGGAAATCCAAGCTTCGTCAACCTGAAGGCGAAGATAGTTTTATAGGCATTTTGACCGGCCAAGAATTGGGTTTGGCTTTCGGACGGGAAAATGTGATACATGGCGCGCTTGCGACTGGCGGTCTTACGACGCGTGTAGTAGAGGAAGCCAAACGTCTGACGGGCGTGCGCGGCAATGGCGGTGACAACGGTCACCGGAAAGGTTATGAGACCACATGAGTGATAATGACGGCAAAAAGACATTGGGCGTTCGAAGCGGACAGCCTGGTAACGTAAAACAAAGCTTTAGCCATGGCCGCACGAAAAGCGTTGTTGTGGAAACGAAACGCAAACGCGTTGTCGTGCCAAAGCCTGGTGTTGCGAAACCTACGGGTGGTGGCGGCGCTGGCGGCAACCCTTCACGGCGCCCAGCCGGTATTTCCGATGTGGAAATGGAACGTCGCCTGAAGGCTGTTCGTGCTGCGAAAGCTAATGAAGCTGCTGAAGCTGAAAAGCGTAAGGCGGATGAAGAAGCACGCGAGCTAGCACGTAAAGAACGTCGTGCGGCAATCGAAGCGAAAGAACGCGAAGAAGTTGAACGCGCTGAACGTGCCAAAGCTAAAGTAGAAGAAGAAGCACGCAAAGTTGCGGAAGCAGCTGAAGCCAAAAAACGCGAAGCTGCTGCTGCACGTGCGCCGGCACCTGCCGCTGCGCCTGCTCCAAAAGCTGCGCCTTCTGCGACACCTGCGGATGCCGAAGCTGCTGCCGCACGTGGGCCGAAGCCTTCTTCTGCACCTCGCAAAACGGATCGTGAAACACGTCAACCGAAGAATAAAAACCAGAATGATGGTCGCCGGTCCGGTAAACTGACCCTGAACCAAGCATTGTCTGGTGGTGAAGGTGGACGTCAGCGTTCCATGGCCGCGATGAAGCGTAAACAAGAACGCGCTCGTCAAAAAGCTATGGGCGGTGCGGTTGAACGCGAAAAGGTTATCCGTGACGTGAAGGTTCCAGAAGCAATTGTTGTTTCTGAGCTGGCGAACCGTATGGCGGAACGTGTTGCGGATGTTGTGAAGTCTCTCATGAAAATGGGTATGATGGTCACACAGAACCAAGCGATTGATGCCGATACTGCGGAACTGATCATCGAAGAATTCGGCCACAAAATTGTGCGTGTTTCTGACGCGGATGTGGAAGATGTGATCGATAGCATCACTGACAATGATGAGGATCTGCAATCTCGTCCACCAGTGATCACCATCATGGGCCACGTTGACCATGGTAAAACTTCGCTTTTGGATGCGATCCGCAAGGCGAAAGTTGTTGCTGGCGAAGCCGGTGGTATTACACAACACATTGGTGCCTATCAGGTTACGACCGATAATGGTGCGGTCCTGTCTTTCCTTGATACTCCGGGCCACGCGGCGTTTACGTCAATGCGGTCTCGTGGTGCACAAGTGACTGATATTGTTATCCTTGTTGTAGCTGCGGATGACTCCGTTATGCCACAAACGATTGAGGCGATTAACCACGCGAAAGCGGCTAATGTGCCAATGATCGTTGCGATCAACAAATGTGACCGTCCAGCTGCTGACCCAATGAAAGTACGCACCGAACTGCTGCAACACGAAGTGATCGTGGAGCAAATGTCTGGTGAAGTTCAAGACATCGAAGTTTCTGCACATACTGGCCAAGGCCTTGATCAACTGCTCGAAGCGATTGCGCTGCAAGCTGAGATCCTTGAATTGAAAGCCAACCCTGATCGTTCTGCTTCTGGCGCTGTGATCGAGGCTCAGCTTGATATTGGCCGCGGTCCTGTTGCAACTGTTCTGGTTCAGAACGGTACCCTGCGCAAAGGCGATATCTTTGTTGTGGGTGAACAATGGGGTAAAGTTCGTGCGTTGGTCGATGATCAAGGCAATCGTATTGACGAAGCTGGTCCTTCCGTTCCGGTTGAGGTTCTTGGTCTCAACGGTACGCCAGAAGCTGGTGACGTTCTGAATGTGGTTGATACCGAAGCACAGGCGCGTGAAATCGCTGAATATCGTGAGCACGCTTCGAAAGAAAAACGTGCTGCGGCTGGTGCTGCGACGACACTTGAACAGCTGATGGCGCAAGCGAAGCAGAGTGAAACTGTGTCAGAGTTGCCAGTCTTGGTAAAAGCTGACGTTCAGGGTTCTGCGGAAGCGATCGTTCAAGCGATGGAGAAAATCGGCAACGACGAAGTTCGCGTTCGGGTTCTGCATCACGGTGTTGGTGCGATTACAGAATCTGACATCAGTCTTGCGGAAGCATCTGGCGCGCCAGTGATGGGCTTTAACGTGCGTGCAAACGCATCTGCCCGTAACAGTGCGAATCAGAAGGGCGTGGAAATTCGGTATTATTCCGTGATCTATGACCTTGTGGATGATGTGAAAGCTGCGGCTTCTGGCCTGCTTTCAGCTGAGATTCGTGAGAAATTTATCGGTTATGCGGAGATTAAAGACGTCTTCAAAGTTACTGGAATTGGCCGCGTAGCGGGCTGTCTGGTTACCGAAGGTGTTGCGCGCCGCTCTGCTGGTGTGCGTCTGCTGCGGGATAACGTTGTAATCCATGAAGGTACGCTGAAAACACTGAAGCGCTTCAAAGACGAAGTGAAAGAAGTGATTTCCGGCCAAGAATGCGGCATGGCGTTTGAATCTTATGATGATATCCGTGCAGGTGACGTGATCGAAATCTTCGAACGTGAAGAGATCGAACGTAATCTCGCCTGATCTTGAGGTCATATAACTAAAGAAAAAGAGGCGATGAAAATCGCCTCTTTTTTCATTTACAGATTATAAAACGTGTTTTTTAGGCAGCTTGGGCCGCAACAGGTTTGCCCTTGAAGTCTGTGTTGCCGACGCGAACAACGATACGACCATCTTTAAGTTTGCGGACAAACGTGCCCTGCACTGAAACGCAACTGCCAAGTAAAATAGTTCGAAGCATGGAATATCCCCAGATGTCAGTTTCGGACGAATTGGCAATTACCCGTAAAAAAGAGAACTAATACGCAAACCAAGTTAATTATTTTGGTTTCGCGTGTAAATGAATCAATTACATACAATTATACCCAGTCGCGCAAAATGGGAATTAACGGTATATCGGCTGGTGGCATCGGGTAATTGCGAAGATCTTTTGATTTCACCCACTTAAGGGTTTGACCTTCGCGTGGCTGCATCTGACCCGACCATTTCCGGCAGGCAAAAAGGGGCATTAAAAGATGAAAACTTTCGTAAGAATGGCTGGCAAAGGTTAACGGCGCGAGGCACGATTCCAACGTTTCGATACCCAATTCTTCGTGTAATTCGCGAATCAGCGCAACTTCAGGAGTTTCACCGGCCTCAATTTTGCCACCTGGAAACTCCCAGAGACCGGCCATAGATTTTCCTTCTGGGCGTTGCGCTAAAAGGATGCGGCCATCAACGTCAATTAATGCGACGGCTGAGACAAGAAGAGTTTTCATGATCGGTAATCTGCGTTGATTTCAATATAGCGTTTGGTGAAATCACAAGTCCAAACTGTGTCTTGGGCGGCCCCAAGGCCAAGATCGACGGAAATGACGATCTCTTCGCGTTTCATATAGCTAGCACCCGCATCTTCTGAATAGGATTCAGCGACCCAGCCTTTTTCAGCGACCAGAACGTCACCGAAGCGAATGGAAAGCAGGTCGCGATCGGCCTTTGCCCCGGATTTACCGATGGCCATCACAATGCGACCCCAGTTGGGATCTTCGCCCGCAACTGCGGTTTTCACCAGTGGTGAATTGGCAATCGCCATGGCGCAACGGCGTGCGTCAGCGGTGCTGTCAGCACCTGTGACCTGAATTTCGACGAATTTTGTGGCGCCTTCACCGTCTTTTACGACCTGATGTGCAAGATCGCGCATGACGCCGTGTAGGGCGACGCGGAAGGTGTCATAGTCACTGCTGCCTTCAAGGATCTCTGCGGCGTCTGATTGGCCCGTAGCGGCCAAAATCAGGCTGTCCGATGTCGATGTATCACTGTCGACGGTAATGGCGTTGAACGTGCGATCTGTGAGCTCTGACAGCAGTTTTTGCAGCAAGGGCTGTGCGATTTTCGCGTCAGTAAATATATAGACCAACATTGTAGCCATATCGGGCGCGACCATGCCGGAACCTTTGGCAATACCTGCGATCTTCACACCAGATGGAGTCTGCGCAGCGCAACCTTTGGGGAAGGTGTCGGTGGTCATGATCGCATCTGCGGCGTCTTTGATGGTGTCAGCCGCCAGCGCAGTGGTCAGATCTGCAATCTTAGCGGTAATACGATCATCGGGAAGGACTTCGCCAATCACGCCGGTAGAGGCCGTGAAAATCCGCGTTTCCGGCACGCCTGTCGCGGCGGCAACGGCATTGGTTATGCGTTTGACCGAAGCGACACCATGCGCACCGGTAAAGGCATTGGCATTGCCGGAATTCACAAGGATCGCAGCACCTTGCGATGCGTCACCGCCTATTTTTTCTTGGCAATCCAGCACGGGTGCGGCGCGCGTTGCTGAGCGTGTGAACACGCCCGCAACGGCTGAACCCGGGCAAAGCTCCGCTAGCATCACGTCTTTTCGGCCCTGATATCGTACCCCGGCTTCTAGCGCGGCAAAGCGCACGCCTTTGATTTCGGGAAGGGTTGGAAAGCCGTTTTTTGGTGCTAGCGGAGAGATCATGGGTTTAGTGCTCCATATTGAAGGTGATTGTGGACAGAAGCTCAGGTGTGATTGCTTCGTCTTCCACATGTGTGATGGTCGCGGCTTCGGTGAGGGCGGTGACTGTTTCCTCAATTGCGGCCTGCTCCAATCCAGCAGCCAGCTCTGCACGCACATCTTCAAGCGCAGGGGCGTCTTTTAGGCGTGTTTCGGTCAGTTTGATAACATGCCAACCAAACTGAGTTTCAACAGGGGCAGAAACGCCACCGGCTTCAAGCGTGATTACCGCCGCTTCAAAAGATGGCACCATCATGCCTTTACCAAACCAGCCAAGTGCGCCGCCATTTGGGCCGGATGGACCTGTGGATTTTTCACGCGCAAGTTCAGCAAAGTCTTCGCCAGCTTCCAAACGTGTCACAAGTTCAAGGGCCTCTTCTTCGGTTTCCACCAGAATGTGGGCGGCGTTGAATTCGGTTTCTGGTGTGGCGCCTTCATATTCCGCAGCATAGGCAGCAGCGATGGCGTCTTCCGTAATCCCAGCTTCAATTGCCCGTGTAATCGCAACACCGGCACGGATTGCACGGTTTTCGTTTTCGATCATCAGACGGCTTTCTACATCAAGGTCATTCCCAATAGACGCAGAAAGTACAGTTTGTTGGATCAGCTGATCCAGGATGCCCTGAAACAGAACGTCATCGGGAAGTTGTTGGTATTGTTCTGGAAGATTGCGTTTGGTGGCAATCATGTGACCTAACGTGATTTCGGTACCATTTACGGTTGCAATAACGGTGCTGGCGTCGGGACTTTCAGCAAAAGAAGGGGTGGCAAGCGCAAAAACAAGCGCGGTTGCGGTCAAAAACTTAGTGCGAAAAAACATCTGTTGTTCCTTTGAGTTCCACGCAATGCGGCGTGACGTTGACACATGCCGGTCGCCCCCTTACATCACCATTGGTCAAGGGGGTGTGACACATTCTGACAAACCTTCTATGGCGCGGCGCGAACCTGTTCAAGGCGGCTTGTGGCGCAGTTTTATCACGAAGGCATCAGGCGGAGAAAATATGCTCGGACTCGGAACAATTGCCAAGAAAGTTTTTGGTACCCCGAATGATCGGAAGATCAAAGCAACCCGCGTGATCGTGGCGAAGATCAATGGTCTTGAGCCAGAATATGAAAAGCTGTCTGATGATGAGCTGATCAGCAAAACCCACGAACTGCAAGAACGTGCAAAAGGTGGTGAAAACCTTGATGCGCTTTTGCCCGAAGCTTTTGCCAACTGCCGTGAAGCGGCCCGTCGCGCCCTTGGTTTGCGGGCGTTTGATACGCAGTTGATGGGTGGGATCTTCCTGCACCAGGGCAATATTTCGGAAATGAAAACCGGTGAGGGCAAAACCCTTGTGGCGACCTTCCCAGCCTATCTGAATGCGCTGACAGGCAAAGGTGTGCATGTTGTGACGGTGAATGATTACCTCGCCAAACGTGACTCCGAATGGATGAGCAACGTGTTTGAAGCGCTTGGTATGACCTGTGGCGTGATCTATCCGAACCAACCTGATAATGAGAAGAAAGCCGCTTATAATTGTGACGTGACGTATGCCACGAATAACGAGCTTGGCTTTGACTACCTGCGTGACAATATGAAATCCGAGCTGAACCAGATGTTCCAGCGCGACCATAATTTCGCGATTGTCGATGAGGTCGATTCGATCTTGATTGATGAAGCGCGTACGCCGTTGGTTATTTCCGGTCCTGCGGAAGATCGCAGTGAACTTTATGTGACGATCGACAAGCTGATCCCACGTTTGAATGACGATCATTTCACCGTGGATGAGAAAACCCGCAACGTGACCTTTACCGAAGAAGGAAATGATGCGCTGGAAGAGATCCTGCATTTCGAGGGTATTCTTGAAAAAGAGCAATCCCTCTATGCCCCGGAAAGCACCACGATTGTGCACCACGTTAACCAAGGTCTGCGGGCGCATAAGCTGTTTACGCGCGATAAAGATTACATCGTTAACGGCCAAGAAGTTGTACTAATTGATGAATTTACCGGACGTATGATGTCTGGGCGCCGCCTGTCTGACGGCCTACATCAGGCGATTGAAGCCAAAGAAGCTGTCACGATCCAGCCGGAAAATGTGACACTGGCTTCCGTAACCTTCCAGAACTATTTCCGCCTGTATGACACGTTGTCTGGCATGACCGGCACGGCGCTGACGGAAGCGGAAGAATTTGGTGAGATTTACGGCCTTGGCGTGGTTGAGGTGCCAACCAACCGCCCGATTTTGCGTAAAGATGAACATGACGCGGTTTACCGTACCGCCAAAGAAAAGTTCGAAGCGATTGTTGAGGAAATCAAAGAGGCGAACGCTTCCGGGCAACCTATGTTGGTGGGAACGACCTCGATTGATAAGTCGGAATACCTCGCTCAGTTGCTGACTGAGGCTGGGATCAAACATAATGTTTTGAACGCCCGTCAGCATGAGCAGGAAGCCCAAATTGTGGCTGACGCTGGTAAGCTTGGAGCGGTCACAATCGCCACCAACATGGCTGGACGTGGTACCGATATTAAGCTTGGTGGCAACGTCGAATTTAATATCATGGCAGCCATTGCCGCGGATCCTGATGCTCACCCGGATGAGCTGCGCGCCAGCATTGAGGAAGCGCATAAGGCCGATGAGGAGGCCGTGAAAGCGGCGGGCGGTCTGTTCGTTCTGGCAACAGAACGCCACGAAAGCCGTCGGATTGATAACCAGCTGCGTGGTCGTTCTGGCCGTCAAGGTGACCCGGGGCGTTCGGCTTTCTTCCTGTCACTTGAAGATGATCTGATGCGCATTTTTGGGTCTGAACGGCTGGATAAAATGCTGTCACGTCTTGGCATGAAAGAGGGCGAAGCGATCGTGCACCCATGGGTGAACAAATCGTTGGAAAAAGCTCAGGCCAAGGTTGAAGGACGCAACTTTGATATCCGCAAACAGCTTTTGAAGTTTGATGATGTGATGAATGATCAGCGTAAGGTGATTTTCGCACAGCGTCGCGAAATCATGGAAGCGCGGGACCTGTCAGAGATTGTGCAAGACATGCGCCATCAGGTGATTGATGATCTGGTAACGCAGTTCATGCCGCCAAAATCTTATGCGGAACAATGGGATACCCAAGGCCTTTATGCCGCCTGTATCGAACACGTAGGCATTGATGCGCCGGTGATCGAATGGGCTGCAGAAGAGGGCGTGGACGATGATGAGATTCGTGAACGCCTAGAAAAAGCTGCGGATGAACTCATGGCAGCCAAGGCCGCTCAGTTTGGCCCTGAAGCGATGCGCAATATTGAAAAACAAATCCTGTTGCAGACCATTGACGGCAAATGGCGTGAACATCTGCTGACGCTTGAGCACCTTCGCTCGGTTGTTGGGTTCCGTGGATACGCCCAACGTGATCCATTGAACGAATATAAAACTGAAAGCTTCCAGCTGTTTGAGACGTTGCTAGACACCCTGCGTGAGCAAGTAACGCAGCAGTTGGCACAAATCCGGGCGCTGACGGAAGAAGAGCAAGCCCAGATGCGTGCGCAATATGAAGCACAACGTGCGGCTCAATTGGCGGCCGCGGGTATTGCTGCTCCGGTTGTTGTTGCACCCGCTGTTGCGGCAGAAGGTTTTGCCGAAGACGACCCTGCAACTTGGGGGAATCCTTCCCGCAATGACAACTGCCCGTGTGGTTCCGGCCAAAAATTCAAGCACTGCCACGGCAAACTTTCCTGAGAAAGAAAGTTGTAAGAGCATGAAGCGAGCTCTTTGGAAGATATTTTTGTTTCTCTGCCCTGCGATTTTAGCAGGGCAGGCCTTGGCAGCCAGTGAAAGCGCTGGATTAGTGCCTATTTTTCCGCGCTACACGCCGCCCGCACTACAGGCACCGATGCCCGCAATACCTGCAGAAAACGGTGCAATGGTGCAGATGCAAAACCGTGATTACAGTGCTTTGGGCGCAGTTTGCGAAGCTGCAGTACAAGTGGCCGCCGTTGCGGGTGGGATGTTCCGTCTAGATTTGAACACACCCTGTTTTCGCAACATGAGAGTGGACGTCTTTTGGTCGAACATGCAGGTCAGTTTCTTAACATCGGTGACCGGCGTGCTTGAAGCGACACTGCCGGCCTTCGAAACAGAGACAGATATTCGGTTGATGTTTGAAAATGAAGTCGAGATCAAAACGAGCGTTACCCAAGAACAATCAACAGATTTCCGCCGGGTGGCTCTGAACTGGCGGGGTCCTTTATTCTTCCGGCCATAAATGGGCTGGGCGCCCCCGGTTTCGTGATGAAAACCATCTAATCGCCCTAGGGGACGCGCGGGTTGTGAATGCTGCCTTCGCGGAAGTTTATAGCATACACAAAATACAAGACCAGGTTGGCACGGTTAGGCTTAATGTTGGAGTTGCGGTGCGCTCAGATAATTGCGGTACCAGTCTGACAGCGAAGGCGATACAGACGGGTGCAGATGGTGAATTGAACGTACTGCCACTTAAGGTGATGCTTCCTGAATGCGATACAGGTATTGAGCATCTGGTTTTTAAAAGCCTCCTGCGTGACCTTGCATTTGTGAGAAACTGAGATGGCCAAGTTTGGGAATTTTATGCAACGTATTAAAGCTGTGTTTTTGGCGCTAATTTTTGCCGTTATCCCGCTTCAGGTTGCGACTGCCCAAGATGTGGCACTGACATCTGCCGATGGTACGCTTACGGTAGAGGGCCGCTTGCTGAGCTTCGATGGTGAATATTATCAAATCCGTTCTTCTTATGGTGATCTAACACTTGATGGCAGTGGTGTGAGTTGCGACGGCCCGGGTTGTCCCTCTCTTGAGGCATATGTCGCTAGGGCGCGTATTGCGGGTTCTGCCGTCTTGGGTGAAACATTGATGCCAGTCTTGATCGAAGGCTTTGCGCGCCAGGAAGGGTTTGACCTGAGGCGCGTAGATCAAAATGATCGAAATTTTACCTATGAATTGTACGATAGGAGCACTGATAAACGGCTCGCAGAATTCATTTTTGATCTTTCTGATACGCCCAGCGGGTTTGCGGCATTGCAACGAAACGATGCTGATTTTGCCCTGGCTCGCTTTGCTTATGAAGGATCAGAATTCCCGCTTCCAAGGGTGCTTGCGCTTGATGCTGTGACATTTTCGGTCGCGCCAGAAAATCCAATGCGTGCCGTTCCATTTGATGCGCTTTCGCGCCTCCTTCGGGGTGAGATTAGCAATTGGAATGAACTCGGCGGCCCGGATATGCCTTTGGTATCAATTGGGGGCGATCCGGATATGGACAGCGCTTTGGTTTTGGCCGACATCTTTACATCTCAGGATCACCAAGAGGGCGATGTTCAGGCCTCTGATCAGGTTTTGCGTGACAATATTTCTATAGGCGTGACCCGGCTGTCTGATCCCGGCACGGCTATTGCGCTTCGTCTTACCGGCGCATGTGGCGCAGATTTTGTACCGGTATCGTTGAACCTGAAGACCCGGGATTATCCATTGGCTTCACCTCAGTTTTTGTACCAAAGCAAGCAGCGCAAGCCGCGCGTGGTCCGGCAATTTTTGCGGTATTTAAGTACGGACCAAGCGGCGCGGGACGCCGATTTTTCTGGGTTTACCAGTCACAGCTTGGTGGAAATACCAATTGAGGCGCAGGGGGCTAGAATTGCAAATGCGGTGATGCAGGCCGGTGATGACACCAGTCTGCAGGATCTACAGGAGATGATTTTGGAACTGCGAAATGCGCGTCGGCTGACGCTGACATTTAGATTTCGCGCTGGCTCCACTAGGTTGGATACTTTGTCAGATGCAGATCTTGATGTACTGGTCCACCATATTGAAATCGGCCGCTTTGATGGGAAGGAACTTATCTTTGCTGGTTTTTCAGACGGTATGGGTGGTGCAGTAGCAAACCAGAGAATTGCACTGAGACGGGCAACGGCAATCCGCGCAGCTGTTCTCGAAAGATCCGATTTGGTGAAGAGCGCCGATGTTGCTTTAACGGTTACCGGTTTTGGCGAAGCCATGCCCCTCGCGTGCGACGATTCTGAGTTTGGGAGAGAGATGAACCGCAGAGTTGAGCTTTGGGTTCGGGACGTGCCTGTCTCAATTGACTAGAGGTAGCCTTCAGATTGAAAGCTGAGTTCGCAGCTTTTGCCGATGATCAGGTGATCGTGAAGCGTCAACCCAAGGACGTTGGCTGCGTCTTGGATTTGGTGGGTCATGGTGATGTCAGCGTCTGATGGGGTCGGGTCCCCGGAAGGGTGATTGTGTACAAGGATGAAGGCAGAGGCATTTAGTTCAAGGGCTCGCTTTACGATTTCACGGGGATATACAGGCACATGATTCACTGTGCCGTTGGCCTGTTCTTCATCTGCGATCAGGATGTTTTTGCAATCCAGATATAGAACGCGGAACTGTTCGGTTTCGCGATGGGCCATAGAAGTATGGCAGTAGTCAATCAATTGATCCCAGCTGGAAACAATAGGTTTCTGCATGATTTTGGAACGTGCCATGCGTTGGGCGGCTGCTTCGACAATCTTCAGTTCTTGTATAACGGCACTTCCAACACCTTTAACTTCTGCCAAACGTCTGATCGGGGCAGAGATCACGCGGTTAAAGTCACCAAACGTGTCAAGTAATTCAAAGGCCAAAGGTTTGACATCGCGGCGGGGAATAGCTCGAAATAGGATGAGTTCGAGCATTTCGTAGTCCGGTACGGCGCGTGCACCACCATCAAAAAACCTTTGACGTAGCCGTTGCCGATGATCTTTCAGATAAGATGGAGCGCCAGCAGGCGGCGTTATTGCGACAGCTGCTTCGTCCCCCTCGAAGAGGGGCAACGGCATTTCTGAAAAGTAACCAATGTTTCCCATATGTTCTTTATTTGAACGATTCGCTGAAGAATTCGTTAAGTAAAGTCTTTAGGTGGGTTTGTTTTGGAAAAGAACGAAGGGCGGCCCAATGAGCCGCCCTTGCTTATTAGCCCTTCATCCCGTCCCAGAAGGTTTTCACCTTTGAGAAGAAGCTAGAGCTTTCCGGGTTGTTATCTGCGGCGATATCATCGAATTCGCGCAGGATTTCTTTCTGGCGCGATGTCAGGTTCACCGGGGTTTCCACTGCCAGCTCTATATACATATCGCCTTCGCCACCACCACGCAGGCGTGGCATGCCCTTGGAGCGCAGGCGCATCTGGCGGCCTGACTGGCTACCCGCAGGAATTTTCACCCGCGAACGTCCACCATCGATGGTCGGCACCTCGATGTCGCCACCAAGCGAAGCAGAAGCCATCGAAACTGGAATACGACAGTAAAGATGTTCACTATCGCGCTGGAAGATTTCGTGATCACGTACCTCAATAAAGATATAGAGATCACCAGCAGGACCACCGCGCAGGCCAGCTTCGCCTTCGCCGGAAAGTCGGATGCGCGTACCAGTTTCAACACCTTTAGGGATATTCACAGACAGTGAACGCTCCTTTTCCTGACGGCCAGCACCGTGGCAGGATTTACAGGGATTGGTGATTTTCTGACCAGCGCCCTGACAGGTTGGGCAGGTGCGTTCAACAGTGAAGAAGCCTTGCTGTGCACGAACTTTCCCCATGCCGGAACAGGTCGGGCAGGTGACAGGTTCAGCACCGCTTTCAGCGCCTGTGCCACTGCATTCATCACAGGACACAGAGGTCGGCACAGAAATAGTCTTCTGCATGCCGCCCCAAGCTTCTTCTAGCGATACACGTAGGTTATAGCGCAGGTCAGAGCCACGAGTGGCACGTGAGCGACCACGACCTGGGCCTTGGCCGCCAAAACCACCACCGCCGCCACCCCCGAAGAGATCTTCAAAGATGTCAGAGAAGGCAGAACCAAAATCACCCTGACCACCAGGATGGCCACGGCCACCACCGCCCATACCACCTTCAAAGGCAGCATGACCGTAGCGATCATAGGCAGCTTTTTTTTCGGCATTTTTCAGAACGTCATGGGCTTCATTGGCCTCTTTGAACTGTTCTTCCGCAGCCGGATTATCGGCGTTGCGATCCGGATGCAGTTCTTTGGCTTTCTTGCGATAGCCTTTTTTGATTTCTTCCGCTGTGGCGCCTTTTGAAACCCCAAGCGTCTCGTAATAGTCGCGCTTTGACATCATATATCCCCTTTGGGAACGCAAAAGCCGGCCCGGACAATCCCAGGCCGGCTAAAGGAGCGAATGCCCTTAAGAACGTTTGTCTTCGTCGAGATCTTCGAAGTCAGCATCAACGATGTCTTCATCGCCGCCAGCCATTTCGTCTGCACCAGCGGGTTCTTCACCGGCCTCTTCTTGTGCTTTCTTATAGATCGCTTCGCCAAGCTTCATTGCAGCTTCGGTCACGTTCTGGATGCCGCCTTTGATTTTAGACGCGTCTTCAGTTTCCAGCGTGTCTTTCAGAGCAACAATCGCAAGTTCGATCGCTTCAATCGTGGTCGGGTCAACTTTGTCGTTGTGCTCTTCCATCGATTTTTCAGTGCTGTGAATCAGGCTTTCAGCTTGGTTCTTCGCTTCGATCAGCTCTTTGCGTTCTTTGTCCGCTTCAGCATTTTCTTCTGCGTCGCGCACCATGGCTTCGATGTCATCATCAGACAGACCGCCAGAGGCCTGAATGGTGATTTTCTGTTCTTTACCAGTGCCTTTGTCAGACGCACCAACAGATACGATGCCGTTGGCGTCGATATCAAACGTCACTTCGATCTGTGGCAGACCGCGTGGTGCTGGTGGGATTTCTTCAAGGTTGAACTGACCTAGGATTTTGTTATCCGCAGCCATCTCACGTTCACCTTGGAAACAACGAATTGTCACAGCGTTCTGGTTGTCTTCTGCAGTTGAGAAGATCTGTGATTTCTTGGTTGGGATTGTTGTGTTGCGGTCGATAAGACGCGTGAACACACCACCAAGAGTTTCAATACCAAGTGACAGAGGTGTCACGTCAAGAAGTACAACGTCTTTCACGTCGCCTTGCAGAACGCCGGCTTGGATAGCCGCACCAGAAGCAACAACTTCGTCAGGGTTCACACCTTTATGCGGCTCTTTACCGAAGAATTTTGTAACTTCTTCAACAACGCGCGGCATGCGGGTCATACCACCAACCAAAACAACTTCGTCGATGTCGCCAACAGAAAGACCAGCGTCTTTCAGGGCTTCTTTACAAGGCTTGATAGAAGCTTTGATCAGGTCACCAACAAGTGTTTCCAGCTTCGCACGGGTCAGTTTCATAACCATGTGAAGTGGGGCACCATCAGCGCCCATAGAGATGAACGGTTGGTTGATTTCAGTTTGGCTGGCAGAAGACAGTTCGATCTTCGCTTTTTCTGCAGCTTCTTTCAGACGTTGCAACGCCATTTTGTCTTTGGTCAGATCAACGCCATTGTCTTTTTTGAATTGCTCCGCGAGGTAGTTCACGATGCGCATGTCAAAGTCTTCACCACCAAGGAAGGTGTCGCCGTTGGTGGATTTTACTTCAAACAGGCCATCGTCGATTTCGAGGATGGTTACGTCGAAAGTACCGCCGCCAAGGTCATAAACCGCGATGGTTTGTGTTTCTTCTTTATCAAGGCCGTAGGCCAGCGCAGCCGCTGTTGGCTCGTTGATGATACGCAGAACTTCAAGACCAGCAATTTTGCCGGCGTCTTTGGTTGCCTGACGCTGTGCATCGTTGAAATACGCAGGAACGGTGATAACCGCCTGTGTCACGTCTTCGCCGAGATAGCTTTCAGCGGTTTCTTTCATTTTGCCGAGGATGAAAGCGGAAACTTGGCTTGGGGAGTATTTCTCACCCTTCGCTTCAACCCATGCATCACCATTGCCGCCGTTGATTACGGAGAACGGCAGGTTTTTCAGATCTTTCGCAAGAGCAGCGTCATCAAAACGACGGCCGATCAGGCGTTTCACACCGAAAACAGTGTTTTCTGGGTTGGTGACGGCCTGGCGTTTCGCAGGCTGGCCAACAAGACGTTCGTCGTCTGTGAATGCGACGATAGATGGAGTGGTGCGCGCGCCTTCTGCGTTTTCGATAACGCGGGGCTGCGACCCATCCATGATGGCGATACAAGAGTTTGTAGTACCGAGGTCAATACCGATGACTTTTGCCATAGTGTTCAATTCCTTCTCATAGGCGATATAGTGGTGCCTGGACCCGTGAATAGGCATCCAGGTGCCGATCCCAATTTTCAGATCAGTTCGTTTTTTCCGGTGCTTCATACACAAGAAATAGGCCGTACTGATCTGGCTTCGCAGGGTATATAAGGTTCACATCTTTATGCTGCAAGCACTGTAAGTACGGATTCTTGGTAAAAGAGGTGACAATTCGGGGCTTTTTGCCAGGAAAATGGTAATAATGGGGGTATTAGCGGGAAAATGGAGAAAATAAAATCTGCGAAAGGCCCACATTTTCAACTGCGAGGCTTTGAGATTTACAAAGGGCTCATCTCACGCGGTGATCAGGCCGATTTGGTTGCGCAGTTGCGTGACGTGGTGGTTGCGGCGCCGGTATTTACGCCAGAAACCCCTCAAGGGAAATCCATGTCTGTGCGTATGACTTCGGCCGGGGCATTTGGGTGGTTTTCGGATGCCGATGGGTATCGCTATATTGACCAGCATCCGTCAGGCACGGCATGGCCGAAAATACCTGATATGGTTTTGCAGATTTGGCGTGATCTGACGGGAATTACGCGCAACCCTGACAGCTGTCTGATCAATTTTTACGGTGAAAATGCCCGTATGGGGATGCATCAAGATCGGGATGAAGCCGATTTTTCGTTTCCTGTAGTGTCGATTTCTTTAGGGGATGATGGTTTGCTGCGTGTGGGTGGGCAGACCCGCAGCGGGCAAACCGATACACACTGGTTGAATTCGGGAGATGTCGTCGTGATGGGAGGGGATGCGCGCCTTGCATATCACGGGATCGATAAGATCCGCTTTCGATCCTCAACCCTGTTGCCTAAGGGCGGGCGCATCAACCTGACTTTGCGTGTTGTTCGTTAACGCGACAGCGAACAACAACCAGACCAAGACCGATGCGAAAATTTGTCGCCAGCGCTTTCTTGCGTGGTGAACAATTGAATGGCGATACCATATGAACCGTCGCTCATCCCGTCGTCACAAGCATGCGTACGCATTGTGGGAGCCTGAACTGTTGGTGAAATTTGCGGTGACGCCTTTTGGGTTATCGATCGAACCCCAACCGAGGCTGGCACGCAGCCAGTCATACCGCATGAAATAATTGGGGGCGCCGGCTATATTCATTTCCAACCCGCCGGAAGTCTCCGCATCAATGGTGGCGCTCCAGAATGGTTCGGTGCCGAAGCAGAACAGTGGGCGAGGTAATTCCCACCAAGCCGGATCCCCCATATCTGCCATATATCGCATGAAAACCCAGCCGGACTGCTCTCCCGTATTTATTTGACCCCATCGCTGGTCTTCAGAGAAGGCGGAAACCTCAATATGTGTTTCAGTCGGTGTGAGGTGTCCAATGATCGGGGCGGTTGCATTGGCCATCTGACGAATGTTCAAAGTGTCGTCTGCTGCAACGCCGGTGACTTGAAATAAGCGTGGCAAATCTTGCGCCTGTAAGGGACTGGTCTGGATGGTGAATGCCAGAAAGGTGATTATAAGAAACCGAAGCATATGCCCCTCTCTAGTTTAACGTTTGGCACCCCAGCTGAGAGAGGCGAATTTCCGAGTGTAAAATTCACCCAACATACCCAGCATGATCATGCCAAGCGTGAAAAAAACCGCGTATTCGATAGATGTATGACGCGGAGTGTAATTCAGAAATACAAATCCTCGTATTTGGTCGATGCAGTGGAACAATGGATTCCAGTCAAACATCGCAATCATAAAGCTAGGCAAAGTGTTTGCTACGAACATTTTGCCCGAAGTGATCATGTTTGCCCGCGTATACAGCTGAGACGCAATGTTAACAAAGCTTGGCGACCAAGGCTTGATCGCAAGGAATAGTAGGCCTATGGCGCATCCCGAAACCCAAGCAAGCAATAGCATAGCCATTGCTTTTGAGGGCTCAATAATAACAACGGGCGTGAAGGCAATATGATATATGAATAATACGACGAGCACAGATAGAAGTTGCAAGTAAAGGCTGGCAAGCGCTGCGGATGTAATGGCAATTGCCGTGTTCATTGGCGCGTGCTGCATCATAGGGCTGGCAGGGCCCTCTGCCCCCATTACGGCCCCAAGTGCTTTGTTATGTGTGAGAAATAGGAAGATTCCCGACATCAGATACAGAAGGAAATCGGCACCTGCAATTTTGGCGCCGCGCATACCAAGCACCTCAAACATAAGATAGAACACACCCACAAAAACGACTGTCTGCATTATATTGATCAAAAGGCCAATAATAGCATTGCCGTGACTCTTACGTATCTGGCGAACGGTGGCGTGATAGATGAGGCCAAGCGTGTGAAAGGCCGTTCTGGTAAGGCCTAGGTTTTGTTTTCGCGTCTCAAACATAGTGCACCCAGTACCGCCGCAAGCCAATTTATGCTGATTTAGCATGGAATTATTGCTGTTCCATTAGCGCCTGATCATAAAGGTGTTTATGATGTTTGACAAATACAGCAGCAAAAGGCCGCTTAAAGCCATGCAGGAGAATAACCCTCGATGACATATGACGATCTGATACCCGTTATCCGCCGCCTCGCGCTTGAAGGTGGTGCACGCATTATGGAAATCTATAATGGCCCTGATTTTGATGTGAAACTGAAATCAGACGAAAGCCCGGTGACCGCCGCAGATGAGGCTGCTGATGCCTTGATTTCTGCAGGTTTGCGTGCGGCGTTTCCCGATGTCATGTTGGTCACGGAAGAACAGGGGGATAGCCATAGTTTGCAGGGCGATACATTTTTGATCGTTGATCCGCTGGATGGCACCAAAGAATTCATTCATCGCCGCGGTGATTTTACGGTGAATATTGCTTTGGTGGAAAATGGCATCCCGACCCGTGGTGTGGTTTATGCGCCCGCGAAAAACCGGCTTTTTTATACTACTTCTGATGGTCAGAGCATCGAAGAAATCGGCGATTTTGACCTAGATACACCAGGCGAAATTTCTCCAATATCAGTCTCTAATCCGGATAATTCGGCACTTTTGATCGTTGCATCAAAATCGCATCGCGATCAGGCGACAGAAGATTACATCGGTAAGTATCAAGTCGCTGACAGTAAGAGCGCTGGATCATCGTTGAAGTTTTGTCTTGTCGCAACGGGAGAGGCGGATCTCTATCCCCGGGTGGGACGCACGATGGAGTGGGATACAGCTGCGGGCCATGCTGTTGTGACGGGTGCAGGCGGTCAAGTGGTACGTTTTGATGATCACACGCCTTTGATTTATGGTAAAGAGGGATACGCAAACCCTTTCTTTATTGCGACAGCCCCCGGTGTGAAATTGGAGAAACCGTAATGGCAGTTCTTGTTGTTGTTCCTGCACGCTATGCCTCGACACGTTATCCGGGGAAGCCGCTTGTCGAAATTCGTGGATCTGAGGGTGAAAAAAAGACCCTAATCCAAAGAAGTTGGGAGGCTGCCAGTGCTGTTAAAGGTGTTGACCGCGTGGTTGTGGCGACGGATGATGACCGCATTCGAGCCGCAGCCGAGGCGTTTGGTGCCAAAGTGGTGATGACGCCGGAAAGCAGTCGTAACGGGACAGAGCGCACAGCGGCTGCCGTAGCTGCGCTGGGCGATGAAGCCGCGCAATATGATATCATTGTGAACTTTCAGGGTGACGCGCCGCTCACCCCACCTTGGTTCGTTGAAGCTCTCGTCGAAACGCTGCAAGAACATCCCGAGGAAGGCATGGCAACGCCGGTTCTGCGGACATCCCCTGAGGCGTTGCAGGCGTTTCGACATGATCGGTCCGAGGGGCGCGTCGGTGGTACGACGGCGCTGATGAATCGTCAGGGACATGGGATATACTTCTCTAAAGAAGTTCTGCCGTATGGCGGAGATGCTGGCCCAGAGGCGAAAGCCCCTGTTTTTCATCACGTTGGGGTATATGCTTTTCGGCCCGCTGCATTGCAAAAATACCTCTCTTGGCCGGAAGGGCCGCTTGAGAAAACGGAGGGGCTTGAGCAGTTGCGCTTCATCGAAAATGGATCCCCTGTGCGTTGTGTGGAGGTCGAAGCACGAGGCCGGCACTTTTGGGAATTAAACAATCCTGAAGATTTGTGTGTAATTGAGGATGTGTTGAAAGTGATCCAACAACCGTGAATCTATTGATTCGACCTTGGATGCGCGCGAAAAAGTGAAGCTGATCGGTATTGAAGTATCGATATCGGTCAGACAGTGAGTAATAGAATTCAGATGTGACGGGTTGTTTGCCAGTTCGAACAGGAATAATCATGGCAAAAGCGTTTTGCATATAGATATTTATATTGGGAGTTGTGCCGCATGAGGCGTAAGGTGACGAAGGCGATCTTTCCTGTTGCAGGGCTCGGAACGAGATTCCTGCCAGCAACCAAGGCCATCCCAAAAGAAATTATGACATTGGTCGATCGTCCATTGATTCAATACGCAATCGACGAGGCCCGCGCTGCAGGTATACGAGAATTTATTTTCGTGACCTCCCGGGGTAAAAGTGCGCTTGAGGATTATTTTGATTTTGCACCGGAACTTGAGAACTCATTGCGTCAAAAGGGTAAAACTGAACTTCTTGAAGCACTGAAGGCTACCAATATGGATAGTGGTGCGATTGCCTATATCCGTCAGCATCAGGCGCTGGGCCTTGGCCATGCGGTGTGGTGTGCCCGTCGCCTGATCGCGAATGAGCCATTTGCGGTTATTCTGCCAGATGATGTGATCGCAGCGGAGACACCCTGTTTGCAGCAGATGATGGAAGCTTATGAGGAAACCGGCGGCTCTATGGTTGCGGCGATGGAAGTACCTCATGACAAGACTTCGTCCTACGGGGTTCTTGATGTGAAGGAAGACATGGATTCTATGGTGTCTGTAAAGGGTATGGTTGAAAAGCCTGACCCAGATAAAGCGCCTTCAAACCTTGCCGTTATTGGGCGATATATTTTGGCCCCTAACGTTCTGCAGAACTTGAGCAAGATCAAGCGTGGTGCTGGTGGCGAAATTCAACTGACTGATGCAATTGCTTTGGAAATCGAAAATGATCGTAATGTGTACGGGTATCGTTTCCGTGGGCAGCGCTTCGATTGTGGCTCTAAAGCGGGCTTTTTGCAGGCAACAGTGGCTTTTGGCCTGTCCCGCCCTGACCTTCGGGATGAGTTTTCAGATTTCCTGAATGAAATGATGATGCTGCAGCAGGCAGCGCAATAACGGAACGTATTTGTGGCAAACATTCTTGTTACCGGCGGCGCGGGCTATATTGGATCGCACGCTTGTAAAGTTCTGAAAACTGCGGGTTACACCCCCGTGACCTTTGATAATTTTATCACGGGTTGGCGGGATGCAGTGAAATTCGGCCCACTTGTTGAGGGTGATCTTCTAGACCGCGCCAGTATTGATGCGGCATTTGCGATGTATCAACCTGTTGGAGTGATGCATTTTGCAGCGCTCAGCCAGGTAGGGGAAAGCATGCAACTGCCTGGAAAATACTGGCAGAACAATGTCATGGGATCACTGAACCTGATTGAATCTGCTGCGGCGGCTGGCTGTAAGAATTTTGTATTTTCATCGACCTGCGCCACCTATGGCGAGCAAGACAATGTTGTTTTGGATGAAAACTGCGCACAATTGCCAATCAATGCCTATGGTGCGTCCAAGCGCGCAATCGAAGACATTCTTGCGAATTTTGGCGAAAGCCAAAGATTGAACAGTGTGATTTTTCGCTATTTCAATGTTGCTGGGGCTGATCCTGAGGGTGATGTGGGTGAATTTCACCAACCCGAAACACATCTGATCCCTTTGATGTTGGATGCGATCAGCGGCAAACGTGATGCTTTGACGGTTTTTGGCACCGACTACGACACGCCGGATGGGACCTGCATCCGAGATTATGTGCATGTGATGGATTTGGTTGAGGCGCATGTTCTTGGCTTGAAATGGCTGGAGAACGGCAAAGGAAGCCGGGCATTCAACCTTGGCACCGGGTCAGGGTATTCTGTGCACGAAGTGATTGAACAAAGCCAGGTGGTTACAAATCAAACAGTGCCGTACTCAGAAGGCCCGCGCCGCGCCGGTGATTGCACCAAACTTGTGTCGGGCAGCCAACGCGCGATGGATGAATTAGGATGGCAGCCTAGGCGATCTTCCCTGTCTGAGATGATAAAAGATGCTTGGCGTTGGCAGCAAAATGGGCACTATGATCAATAGCTGAAACTTTCCCAGTATATGGGTTTGCTTAAAGGTTCGGCTCAGATGATTGTTTGAAGGTAAGTTGAAGCCCCCTTGGTGCACCCTAGTACATATCGCGAATTTTCACCTGCCAGAGACGCGGTTTATGCGTACAAATTGCGTATGCGCCGCCGCCGCTTGCTACTGCGTGCTTGGCGGAAACGTGGTGAACTAGAAAGCGTATGCGATCGAACACAATCCATTCACCCGACAGATATTTTAGCGGCGTCAACCATTCGCAACGAAATGGAACGGTTGCCATATTTTCTGTCACATTATCGTGGCTTGGGTGTTCAACATTTTCTGTTTGTTGATAATGGAAGTACGGATGGCAGTAGGGAATATCTACAAAAGCAACCAGATGTTTCCTTATGGTCAACGTTAAACGGTTACAAAGCATCGCGTTTTGGGATGGATTGGCTGACGTTCCTACAAATGCGATATGCACACGGGCATTGGTGCCTCACTGTGGATGCGGATGAAATTTTGATCTATCCAGAATACGATCATCATTCGCTTAAGGATCTGACATCATGGCTGGACCAATGCGGCGTGCCTTTTTTTGCGACGATGATGTTGGATATGTATCCGAAAGGAAAATTGGGCGAGGGGTGTTATGAACCTGGCAGTGATCCAATAGATGCTTTGCCTTGGTTTTCTGGCCATGATTATTCGTGGGAATGGCGGCCGAAGAATCGAAATATGTCAATTCGTGGAGGGCCACGAAAACGGGTGTTTTTCACGCAAAACCCTGATTTCACACCTCACTTGAATAAAACCCCTTTGATCCGCTGGTCACGAAGATACGTCTATTTCAGTTCAACACATACCGTGTTGCCGCGTCGATTAAACGCTGGATTTGATCTACGTAACAATCTGCCTTCGGGTGTTCTGCTGCATACAAAGTTTTTGGATTCAGTGATTGAGAAATCGCGTGAGGAAAAAATACGTAAAGAACATTTCACCTATAGAGAACGCTATGATGAATATTATGACGAAATCATCGCGCAACCAACCTTATGGGATGAACATTCCTTGCGATATACTGGCTGGAAACAATTATGCGATCTCGGTTTAATGAGATCGGGCGATTGGTGCTGAGGCATCACACTGTTATCTCCGCAGACAATTGTATGCAGCTCTATGTCCCGCAATATGTCTGATATTTTGCGGTATCTATCGGCGCAGGGCTGGCGTATTCCTCGTATCCGCTTCGTTGGGTGAATGGATCCGAAAGAACATCAAGAAGCGTCTGGACCTTCGTTAGGTCGCCGCTGGACGATGCGGTTTGCAATGCATCCTCAATGATATGATTGCGCGGAATATAAATAGGGTTCACAGCATTCATGTCAGCGCGAATAGTATCTTCCGACCGGGTTTCACGATTTAAGCGTTCTTGACGTTCTTGTAGCCAAGGGGTGATCTTTTCTGGATCAGAAAACAAATTTGTGACGCTTTCCATATCAGGAAGGGCACGGAAAAAACTTGTATAGTCAACGGATTGTCCGTCAAGCGCCTGAAAAAGACCACTGATCAGTTTTCCGTCACCAGCCTCTGGGTTTAGAAAACCACATTTCGCGCGCATGATGTGAAGCCAATGTTTCATATGCTGCCCCATGAAATCATTCACGACGTCAGAGGCAAGCTTTATGGCGTGGTCGCTGTCCTCGGGATCAATCAGATCCAGCAGGGCTTCGGCCAAGCGGGCAAGGTTCCATTGTGCCACGATCGGCTGGCGACCGTAAGCATAACGCCCGGCGTGATCAATTGAGCTGAAAACGGTTTGCGGGCCATAGGTATCCATGAAGGCGCAGGGGCCGTAATCAATGGTTTCACCCGAAATCGTCATATTGTCGGTGTTCATGACGCCATGTACAAACCCCACAGCCATCCACTGTGCCAGAAGTTTGGCTTGGCGTTCAGAAACGCGCATTAAGAATTGCAAATACCGATCATCTTGCCTGATCAGATCGGGATCATGTCGCGCAATCGCATAGTCTGCCAGCTGGCGCAGCATGTCGGTTTCGCGCTGGGCTGCAAAAAACTGGAACGTACCCACGCGCAGGTGGCTGGATGCAATACGGGCCAGCACAGCACCAGGTTCAGGGCCGTTTTGACGCAAGATTTTCTCACCTGTTGTGCAGGCGGCAAGGGCGCGGGTTGTGGGGATGCCGAGGGCGTGCATCGCTTCACCCATGATATATTCGCGCAACACAGGGCCAAGCACCGCTTTGCCATCGCCACCACGGGAAAATGGCGTTTTGCCGGACCCCTTCAGATGCAGGTCAAAGCGTTCGCCTTCATTGACGATCTCGCCGAGTAAAAGCGCGCGACCATCACCAAGCCGTGGTGAGAAATTGCCGAATTGGTGCCCGGCATAGGCCATAGCGAGGGGTTTTGATGTCTCTGGGGTTAAGCCACCTGTTAGAAAACGAGCGCCGTCTTGAGTTTGCAAAGCGTCAGTGTCTAAGCCCAATTCATCTGCAAGCGTGTGATTCAGGAGCAGCACTTTCGGATCAGGGGCAACATCCCCCGTCCAGGAGGCATAAAACCCCGGTAATTCATCTGCATAACTGTTTTCAAAGGGGAACTTCCGAAGGTCAGTCATCTGATTGTACCTTCCCCCTTAGGGATTTCACATCGCCACGACGGGTTTTGGCATCCATCCGGCGACGTTTTGAACCCAATGTTGGTCTGGTGGCAATGCGCCGTTTTGGGCGTACGAGCGCTTCTTTGATCAGTTCTATCAGGCGTTCGCGTGCGATTTCGCGATTGCGGGCCTGACTGCGGGTGTCTTCAACGCGCAATATCAGTGACCCTTCCAACGTCCACCGCCGTCCGGCGATGCGTTTCAGGCGGTTTTTTACGGCGTCTGGCAGGTTTGGGCTGCGCGCGGCTTCGAAACGTAATTCTACAGCTGTGGACACTTTGTTCACATTTTGCCCGCCGGGGCCGGAAGATCGCGTGAAGCTTTCTGAAAGCTCCCAGTCTGCGATTGTTATGTCGTCATTGATACGCATTTGGTCAAACTAAGCTGTGAGGCCCCGAAATGAAAGAGCCCCTGCGGATGCCGCAGAGGCTCTTCTCGAGAATGGAGGTGGCAAGCAGGGCGATCAAGCCCGGAGCCCGAACACATACGTCAAGTTTGCCTGTCGTATGTACCCTCACTCGTAACCTTTACCAGCTGCTCCTGTTTCCCAATAATCATTGGCACCTCCCTTCTGGTTGATATTCACAGTATGAGAGTGCCACAGATCTTGTGTTTGTCAAAACATTTTATACTGCATGTGCCTGCAGACGGCGGGTAATGGCCCGGAATGGCACCAAAGCGATCAAGCTGAGAGTCAGTTTTACCATCCAGTCAGCCACGGCGAGAGAGACCCAGAGAGGGGCTGCAAAACCAAAACCAAGCAGTGGCAGAACCTCGCCGGCCCAAGACACATCGTTGCCGGGCTCGAGGAAGGTCAGGCTGCCAGCGAATGCGATGGAGAAAAAGAGTGCGGTATCAACGGAAGACCCAACCAAGGTCGAGGCCAACGGCGCGCGCCACCAAGCACCGCCACGCAAACGGTTGAATACGGCAACGTCAAGAAGTTGAGCAGTCAAAAAGGCTAGGCCAGAACCGATAGCGATGCGCAGGGTAACGAGTGGGCCAAAGTCACCCATGATCTGTGTGCCAATGAATGAACAGATGATACCGGTCACAAAACCGGCGAAAACCACTTTGCGTGCCGCTTGGGCACCGTAAACGCGATTCATAACATCGGTGACAAGAAAAGCGAGGGGGTAGGTGAAGGCACCCCATGTCAACCAACTGCCAAGCAGGTGTTGAACTAGGATGTTCGAAGCGACCACAATAGCGGCCATGGCAAGAATGCCGGGGAGAAGACGTGTCATAATATGATCCCGTTTTATCAAGGTAGCGGAGAACTCGGCCCCATCTCATACAGGACGGGGCGCTTTAGCACGGGGCAGGCGCGGAAATCAAGGAATTACATATTCCACGAATTCGGTGGTCTGGAGGATGAAATAATTGTTGTCAGAGACCATCGTGATGCGAATGCGCCCCTGATCGTCACGCCACAACGCAATACCTTCGAGATTATCATGCTGGCCAGCTGTCGTTTCCAAGATTGTTCCACTCTCGGAGATATTATCACCAGAAAACCTGAAACGCCTGATGCGGCTGGCAAAGCCAAGAAGTCCAAGGCGGCGCTCCAGAAGGTAAAACATTCCATCAGGTCCGAAATCTGCTCCTACCGGCAGGTACTCCCCAATACGTGAGATCATAAAGGGTTGATCCCAAATGTTGTTGCGAAAGCGCCAGACCGGAAAACCACCACCATCACGAGGATCCTCGGGCATGGTGAAGAACGCGCCGTTTTTACTAATAGCCAGAGCTTCAAGGGCGGCATTTTCGGGCAGGCGGCGAAATTCTTCAGGACGTTTTATTCGGTCTAAGTGAATGGGGCCAGATGATGTGTCGGGCACGCGGGACAAGCGCGGAATACCTTCAAAAGAGATCGTAAGATCGCCAGTGGGACTCAATGCCAGCCCTTCGCTATCGCCAGATTTTCCACGAAATATTTGCCCATTGCCGCTCAACAAAGGCATCGCGGGTCTTAGCGTGAGGGATGAAATTATCCCATCTTCACGAGAAAGTTGCCCCTCAAAAAGAATGGACCGGTCACTGAGTGCAAAGAACAATTGCCCATCCTTGCTGATCTCAAAGCCTGACAAACCGCCAAAACCTGCAATATCATTACCGGGGCTGTAGCTGCTTAGAAATCGTGCCTGTGGTACAGGTTGCCGCTGATCCTGGGCGAAAACACCCGGTGCAATCAACAGCAACGCTGTTACCGTGAACTTAAAACGCCAGCGCATTGTCTTGGTAGGTCTGTGAGGGTGAGTTCCCGACGTGGTGTTGGTGCGGGCGCGTTTGGATCTCGTGGCTGAGGGGGCGGTGGGTCAAGAATATCATTCACCCATTGCTGTGCATCAGCGCAACCATCGCCCGGTGGAGGTGGTGCCTGATTTTTACAATTGCGCGAACCACGCTGGCACCTCAAGCGCACGTGGAAGTGATAGTGATGCCCATACCAAGGTCTAATTTTATTTAGCCATGCGCGATCACCGGTTTCATCATTACACATCTGCACCTTGGCCCCAGGAAAGACGAAAATTCGCGCGACTTCAGGGTCCTGGGCGGCTGCGCGTAGAATGGCGTGGTGTTGTGGTGTCCAGTTGTTGTTTACAAAAGCACCGCCAGCACGACGCATAGAGATCGAGCTGAGGTTTTCGCGTTGATTGCGCGACAAGTTCAAATCCATCGCGGGACGCATCCAGATATCAATATCTAGGCCGATTTGATGGGAACGATGACCCGATAGCATGGGGCCGCCACGCGGCTGGGACATGTCCCCAATATAAAGCCCATTCCAGCCAATATCTCGTGCTTGGCGTGACAGGCGTTTTACAAAATCAATCGTGCGGGGGTGGGCCCAGTTGCGATTGCGCGACAGGCGCATGGCCTGCCATGTTTGTCCGGTTTCGGGCAGATGTTCAGCACCGGCAATACAGCCTTTGGCGTAAGATCCGTGAGATCGGGCGCGCTGGGCTGAGGCTTCATCATGAACGCCAAATAGCTCTTTTGCGGGTTGAGTTTGAGCCTGCAGGGGCAATGTGGCACCAAACACCAACAACACTGATATAAATATATGTTTCATAAAATGACCTCGTTACGGGTACTGCTCCCCATCAGGTTTAACCCATTTCAACAGGATCAAGCCAATTAGGAAGAGGGCAATAAGCGGTGCTATGCCGATTGCTTGGTTTCCATATGTCTCGGTGAAGTAATAAATCAGGAAGGGCGCAATGAAGGATGTGGCCTTGCCAGACAGCGCATAAAGGCCGAAGGCTTCAGTCATACGATCGGGGTTTGCCTGGCGCACCATCATCGTGCGGCTGGCCGATTGCAAGGCGCCACCAGCAGCGCCGATTAGCGCGCCGACCAAATAAAATGCGATGTCAGGCAGGCGAGACGTTTCATCAACCACAATGCCCATAACGGAGTCACGGTCGATGAATACAGCCAAGATAACGGCCGCAGTCAAACCGAGTACGCAGATGCTAATCACTGGTTTGGGGCCAAATTTTTCATCGGCGCGCCCACCAACCCAAGCAAAAATAGCGCCGGTGATGATGGCTAGAATGCCGAAGATGCCTGTATCGACGACGCTCCAACCCAAGACACCTTTTGCATAAATCCCACCAAAAACATAAATGCCGTTCAACGCATCACGGTAAAACATCGATGACAGCAGATAGGCCAATAGGCTGCCTTGCGAACGAAGGCCCACAATTGTGCCCCCAAGTCCACGTATTGCCTGGGTGATTTTCACACTGGATACATTCGTGCTTTTTGGATCTTTGACCCACAGGAAGAATGGGATCATGCCAAGTGCAAACCAAATTGCAGTGAGCGGGCCAACAAAGCGGGTGCCTTCGCGCTGTTGCGCATCAAAGCCAAAAATAGGATCTATCCCGATCAAGGTTTTGCCGTTGCCTTGTTCGGCGAAGAACAAAAGCATGATCACAAGCGTAATTAGCCCGCCGATATACCCAAATGCCCAACCATTGCCAGAAATGCGCCCGACCTCTTCGCGCGGCCCAAGGTCGGGCAGCATGGAATTCGTGAAGATCGTCGCAAACTCCATCCCGATCAGGCCGATGATGAAGAAAATCATGACCATAGTCAGATTGGCGCTTTCGGGGGCGGCGAACCACAGGCCCGCAGATCCTACGACATACATCAGCGAAAACAGCCAAACCCATCTGACGCGATTACCCGCACTGTCTGCAATGGCCCCAAGTATGGGCGCCATAATTGCGATGATGATCCCAGCAACGCCGATATACCACGCCCATAATGCCTGGGCTTCTGCGCCGTCCCCGATCAGGGAGACCATATAGGGGCCAAAAATGAAGGTCAGAAGCAGAGTGTTATATGGTTGACTGGCCCAGTCGAAGAAAAACCAGCCCCAGATCTTTTTGCGCAATGAAATTTCGGCCAAAACCCTGTCCCTTTACTACCCTGTTACCAAGGTATGGCGGGAAAGCAGATGTCAGGCAACAGTGCCGTGAGGGCGGCGGGTTCTAATTGTCATGGGGATTGGCTTCTGGTGGCCAAGGGCGAATGGCATCTGCATTGATCCATGCCTGTGCCCAATCTGGCAAGGCGGGGCTTTCAAGCTTGATCCCCATTGCTTCGGGCACGTGTTCAGGGGTTACAATTCCATTTTTGTCGGTGACAGCGGCACGTAGCAACATATGGCCAGTGCACTGCCCTTTGCGCCAAAGGCTTTGTTCCATATAGATAAATCGATCATCCCAGCCCAGAAGTCGCGTGCGCATTTCGACCTTGTGGAATGCTCGAACGCGTTTGCGATAGCGCACAGAAACGCCTGCAACGGCCATGCCCCACCCTTTTTTACGCACAAGACCAATGATGCCGATGCGCATGGAATGTGGCACGCGCCCAAGATCAAATAACGTCAACGTGCGGCCGTTGTTCAATTCGAACCAGAAATCCAAATCCCAGGGCCAGCAGATGTGATGCGAGACATGGGTTTCAAAAAATCCCAGCGGCTTTGCCCGCCAGTTCAGGGCCATTTCCTTGCCCATGCGGAAAATCGGATACATTTGTTGTCCCTTCAAGGTTTGACTTGTCGGTAACGTCAATTGCGGAAAATTCCAGCATAACCTTGCGTGATGCCGGTAGATTGCATAACTGAAAGGGGAACGAAATACTGGAGCGGCCCTAATGGTAATCTATGAACTTTTGCAACTAATCCTTGGCGTCGCCTATATGATTATGATTGCGCATATTATCATGAGCTGGCTGATCAGTTTTCAAGTTCTAAACACCCAACAACCCTTGGTGTGGCAGTTATGGACGGGGCTTAACCGTCTGTTAGAGCCTCTTTATGCGCCCGTTCGTCGCGTTTTGCCTGATACGCGCCCGCTTGATCTGGCGCCACTTGTTGTGTTTGTCGGTTTGATTGCGTTGCGCAGTATTATCTTGCCTGCGATCTTTGGTTTGGCCTAGTACGCTTGCTGCGGATTCTCGCTTGTGTGATAACCGTAAAAAACACGGATAAATCCACAGGCTATGCAGGCACTTCGCGATAATCTTTCTTCTGTTTTCGGCTTTTCCGATTTTCGCCCGGGTCAGGCCGAGGTGGCAGAAGCTGTGTTTGAAGGTAAAAACACCCTCGCCATCATGCCGACAGGCGGCGGGAAATCTTTGTGTTTTCAATTGCCTGCCCTGTGTCGCGAGGGGGTAACCGTTGTTATTTCCCCCCTGATTGCTTTGATGCGCGATCAGGTGCGTGCGCTGCGCGAAGCGGGCGTGGAAGCCGGGGCGCTGACCTCTCAAAATACTGACGAAGAAACGGACGCTGTTTTTGATGCGATGCGTGAAGGACGGCTGAAGTTGCTTTACCTTGCGCCGGAGCGTCTGGCTTCAGGTGCCGCACAAAACATGCTTAAACGCGCCAATTGCACGATGATCGCTGTAGACGAGGCCCATTGCGTTAGCCAGTGGGGGCATGATTTTCGGCCTGATTATTTGCGAATTGGCGAATTGCGTAAGGTGCTGGACGTTCCGTTAGCGGCGTTTACAGCGACTGCGGATGAGGAAACTCGGGCTGAGATTGTCACGCGCTTGTTTGATGGCGAACCGCCAAAAACCTTCCTGCATGGGTTTGATCGGCCAAACATCCATCTGGCGTTTCGCGCCAAGAACCAGCCGCGCCAGCAAATTTTGGAATTCGCGGCTGCCCGCAAAGGCCAGTCTGGTATTGTGTATTGCGGTACGCGTGCCAAAACTGAAAGCTTGGCAAAAGCGTTGAACGATGCCGGGCATGTGGCCTGTCATTATCATGGCGGGATGGATGCTGAAGACCGCCGAATGGTTGAGCGACGTTTTCAGCGTGAAGATGGTTTGGTTGTTGCCGCGACTGTCGCCTTTGGCATGGGGATTGATAAGCCCGATGTGCGCTGGGTGGCCCATGCGGATTTGCCCAAATCTATTGAATCTTATTATCAGGAAATCGGGCGTGGGGGCCGGGACGGCGCTCCGGCAGAAACTCTGACGCTGTATGGATCTGATGACATTCGATTTCGGCGGACGCAAATTGATGAGGGTCTTGCCCCGGCGGAACGGCGTATGGCGGATCACGGGCGGTTGAATGCCTTGTTGGGGCTTGCGGAATCTTTGGCCTGTCGGCGTGTGAAATTGCTTGGCTATTTTGGCGAAGAGACCACGGCTTGCGGAAATTGTGACCTGTGTCAGACCCCACCAGAGACCTTTGACGGCACGGTTGCTGTGCGCAAAGCGCTGTCAGCGATCTTGAGGACGGGAGAATACTTTGGATCTGGGCATTTGATCGAAATTCTGTTGGGGAAAGCGACGGATAAGATCGAACAGCGTGGCCATGACAAATTGCCGACATTTGGTGTGGGTAAGGAATTTACGCGCCAGCAATGGCAGGGCATATTCCGTCAGATGATGGGGCATGATCTTGTGCGGCCGGATCGTGAACGATTTGGTGCATTGCGTATGACAGAAGCCGCGCGCCCGTTGTTGCGTGATGAAACAACTATTGAACTGCGCAAGGACAGTCTTCAAAAGACCACGCGCCGGCCAGCGGTAAAGACGCTTGTCAGCGAGGAAGACGCGCCATTGCTTTCAGCGCTTAAGGCAAAACGACGTGCTTTGGCAGAGGGGGCGAATGTGCCCGCTTACATTATTTTCAATGACAAAACGCTGATAGAGATGGCGGAATCCCGGCCTTTGAACCTTGATCAGATGGCACAAGTGTCGGGGGTTGGCGCGAAGAAGCTGGAAAGCTATGGCGCTGATTTTCTTGAGGTTATCGCGGGCACGCGTCCGGCAGCAATGCATCCTGTCCGTCGTGCTATGGCGGGGAAAACTGCCGGAGAGCTTTTTGACCGACTTTCGCAAATTCATCTTGATTTGCAACGTGGGGAAGGTGGGATTGAAAAGCCGTTGTCTTGCAGCCAGAGCACGTTGCGCCATATCGCCGAACGCCGCCCCGGCAGTATCGGCGGGTTGGCAAGCCTTCCTGGCATGGATGTTGCGCGGGCCGAACGTTTCGGCGATGCGTTTCTGGAGGCGATCGCAGAAGGCTGACGTTTCATTCGGTTGCGTCTAGGGCAGCGCAATCAACTGGCAGGGCGTCATAGATTTTTTCAAGAATCAGAGCCTTTTTCAGTGGTTTTGTTAGGTAATGTGTGACACCCGCAGCAAAGATAGAATCTGAATCCCCATCCATTGCATGCGCGGTAACTGCAATTACGGGCACTTCAGGCATGCCGCCTTCACTTTCCAAACGGCGGATCTCAGATGTTGCCTGTTTGCCATCCATTTTGGGCATCGAGATATCCATGAAAATCAGATCCGGTTTGAACGACTGCCAGCATTGCACGGCCTCAAGGCCATTTTCCGCAAATTGCAATTCAATGTTCAGTGCTTTAATCATTTTACCGAAAACGAGGCGATTGGTTTTATTGTCTTCTGCAGCAAGCACCCGCATCTTTCGTGCGACGGGGATCACAGGCGCGCTTTCTTCTTCACAATCCTCTGCCGGATCTTGTTCGCGTTCGACAGTTTGATCAGCGGATGTATCATAAAGGTCGGCAATGATCTTATTGTTGCTAAGTTCCGGTGGCACGATGGGCAGGGGGATCTTCAAGCCGAAGCACGACCCTTTCCCGATCACAGAATCGACCCAGATGTCTCCGCCCATGAGCAACACCAATTCACGCGTGATCGCGAGGCCAAGTCCCGTGCCATCAAAGCTTCGACTGTGTTCGTCTTCAGCTTGATTGAACTCGCCAAATATGTGTTCTAGCTGATCCTTTTTTATGCCAATGCCGGTGTCTTCAATCTCTATACGCACGAGCGTAGAGCTGGGGTTTGCCATTTCCACACCCGCGATGCGCAATACAATCTGCCCCTCAAGTGTGAACTTTATGGCATTGCCAAGCAGGTTGATCATGACTTGGCGAATACGTCCGGGATCAGCGATAAACTGGCGCGGCATCCCTTCTTCCCACAAAAAATTCAGCTTCAGGTCCTTAGCGGTGGCCGTGGGTCGCAAGAGTGTGCAGATTTCTTCTACTGTCTGAAGTAGGTCAAACGGCTCTGGGTGCAATTGCAGTTTTCCAGCTTCGACCTTGGAATAATCCAACACATCGTTGATGATGATCAACAGCGCTTCGCCAGAGCTTTTTATTGTGTCCACATAAAGCTGTTGGTCGTCATCCAATGTTCCATCTTGCAGAAGATCGGCCATGCCGACGACGCCGTTCATTGGGGTTCTTAGTTCATGGCTCATATTGGCTAGGAATGATGACTTCGCACGGTTTGCGGCTTCTGATCGGTCGCGGGCTTCTTTTAGTTCCTGTTCGTAGCGAATATTTGTGGTGATATCATGGGCAACGGTGACAGTGTCACCATTTGGTGCGCGGCGGTCTGTTACCTTAATAAACCGCTGATTCCAAAGTTTTACTACGATATCAGGCGGGTTGGTAGTTAGCCAACGTTCAAGCATTTCAGCCTGCCATTCGGAAGGGTGCTTTTCGCCGATATCAATGGCGCCTTCTTCCACCAGAAGTTCAATGAGGCGATTATAAGGGATGCCGGGTTGGACGTCTTCTAGGCCATCAAAAATCTGAATGAAGTTATCGTTTGCGGTGACCATACGCTGTGTATTGTCAAAGACGGCAAATCCGTCTTGGATGGTCTGAATGGAATTCCAAAGGCGTTGTTCTGCCGTATCAAGGTCAGAACGTACTTGGGTATTCTCGCCTTTCAGATGTTCGGCCTTTTCGCGTAAATGTTCGGCTTCTTCTCGCTTTTCAATGATCTGATCCGAAAGTTGCAGTGCATGCTGGCCAAGGCGATCATTCGCATCGAACAGCGCAACCTGCTTCAGCTCAAGCAGACGTTCTGCAGCCAAGCGGCCACGGCGTTCATGTGCAAGCTTCTCGGACAGGTTCACCCTGTACCCCCTTCGTTGACCATCAATTGGGTCAAAATCACAGATCAGGGTGAACAAGCTGTTAACCGAAGCGGAAAACGCGCTGCTTCTAAGGCAGCTATTTTTATAAATGATGCCTCAAACACCCAGTTACGGGTGTCTGAGATGAAAAGTTTGGATCTTAAAGGCGTTCAATCGCCAGAGCGATGCCTTGACCGCCGCCAATACACATGGTGATCAAAGCGCGCTTGCCGTTGATGCGTTCGAGCTCATACATCGCCTTGATGGTGATAATCGCACCGGTGGCGCCAACAGGGTGCCCAAGTGCGATTGCACCGCCATTTGGGTTTACTTTGGCAGGATCAAGGCCAAGTTCCTTGTTCACGGCGATCGCTTGTGCGGCAAAGGCTTCGTTGCTTTCGATGACATCAAAATCGGCACCCGTCAGGCCGGTTTTTTCAAACAGTTTGCGCACGGCTGGCACGGGACCGATGCCCATAACTTCTGGACGTACACCCGCGTGGGCATAGCCAAGAATTCGTGCCTTTGGTTTCAGGCCAGCACGTTCAGCTGCCTCTGCCGTGGCAAGAACCATTGCGGCGGCGCCATCATTGATGCCTGAGGCGTTGCCTGCGGTCACCATGCCGCCTTTTTTGAAGGCAGGACGCAGCCCGGCGAGGCTTTCAAGCGTGCTTGCCTTGGGGTGCTCATCCGTGTCGAAAGGGACCATGTTGCGTTTCACGCGAATATCAATAGGGGCGATTTGGCTTGTGAAACGACCAGCTTCAATCGCAGCCTGGGCGCGTGTTTGACTGGCAAGCGAGAATTCATCCATATCTTGGCGGGTTACCCCATGTTCGCCAGCAACGTTTTCCGCTGTGATGCCCATGTGACCACTGCCGAAGGGGCAATTTAAGGTGCCAAGCATCATATCAAGGGATGTTACATCGCCCATCTTTTGACCAAAGCGTGCGGCGGGCATGATGTAGGGTGCGCGGCTCATGCTTTCTGCGCCACCGGCGAGGGCAAACTCAGCATCGCCCTGTAATAGAGACTGATACGACGATATAATCGCTTGCGCGCCAGAACCACAAAGGCGGTTCACATTCATTGCAGGAACGCTGTCAGGCACGCCAGCACCGATGGCGGATACGCGAGACAGATACATGTCCTTGGGTTCAGTGTTGATCACGTTGCCATAAACAACATGGCCGATTTGCGCGGCATCAACACCGGAACGTTCAAGAGCGGTTTTGGCAACATGGGTGCCCAGATCTGTGGGGCTGAGCGCTGCTAAGCTGCCGCCAAATGTGCCGATTGCTGTGCGTGCGCCATCAAGAATTACGATGTCTTTCATGGGATCCTCCGAAACTGGTTGCCCCATGTCTACGCGCTCGCCCGGTTTGGGGAAGTATTACGCTTCGTCACTGACGGCGGCTAAATTTAGGTGCTGCGCTTTGAGAGGCTGGCAAGCTGTTGTTTGAACTGCTCGGCCCCGTCGCCCAATTCTGCCATCAGTTCTGCTTGGTAAGCAAGCGCGAGGGGGCTCATTTCTGCCACCATGGTCCGCCCTTGATCTGTTAGGGTCAATTCCAGCAAACGTCGGTCTGTGGGGTGTTGGCGCTTGTTGATCAATCCGCGATCTTCTAGGCGGGTTGCGGCCCGGCTGATCTTGGATTTATCCATATCAACCCGCTGGTGGATCTCGCGGACAGAGACAGTGCCTGACCCGCTGAGATGCGCTAGAACGCGCCAGTCAGGCACGGTCAGCCCGAAGCGTTCACGATAGATCCTTTCAAACCGGCGCGACACCCGGGTAGAGGCCACTGCAAGTTGGTAGGGTAGGAAATCTTCTAAGGTGAAGCGAGGGGCTGTATCTGTCATCTGGCTTTCAACGGTTTTTCCCAGATGCGCATGAATAGCAGGCTTGATCAAGGGGGAGGTTTCGGATGACCCCACGCCAGAGACTGCAAATAATGAAGAACGCGGGGAGAGCTAATAAAGAAATTGCTGCTAAAAAACACCCCGAAAGGCGTACTCTCCCCTGACAAGTGGGTTAAAGTAACCTATCTAAATGTGTGAGTTGTGTTACGTGAATAACACGATATTTTGCGCGAATAACCGATTCAGGCGGGTGGGACGTGTCAGAAAATATTTCGATCAGGGACTTTGATATCAACTGGACCCAAAAGGTTCTGTTGGCGGTGTTGTCTGCTATCGTTTTGACGGCAACGGGTCCCTTTGGGACTTATGACGGGCTGGAATTCTGGCCTCGGCTTGCTTATTGGACAGGTGCTGTCGCCGGTGTAGGCATTGTGATGAACGTTCTTGCGTTTGCCTCGCTCAAGCTAAAAGCTGTCTGGCGCCAACCATGGCCTATCCGCATGCTGATCTGGGTGATTGTTGGCTCCATTCCCGGCACATTTATCTTGGCTGCCCTCGGTATGGTGTTTCTTGGGAACGAAACATTGCTGCAGGAGGCGACGCATAGACTTTACTTTAAGCTTTGCATAATCAGCTCGGCGATTTGTTTGTTCGACCTCCGGGTTTTTGCGATGTCTGGGCGAAAATCCGAACCTAAGGTGGTTGAAAAGCTGATCCCCGTCATGCCGGATCAGGCACAATTATGGCAGTTTTTAAACTTACTTCGCCCCGATATCGGTAGTGATGTGATTTCCATTTCGACCCAGGATCACTACCTTGATGTCACGACGGCATTGGGCAATGACCTTGTTCACGGTAAGCTTTCCGAGGTGGCGCAAAAGCTTGAGACCCTTCCAGGTGTTCGCCTACACAGATCTCATTGGGCGGCCGTTACTCATATCCAACGCCTGCATCGTCAAGGATCAGGGCACATTGTCTGTCTGTCGGATGGTCGCGAGTTGCCCGTCAGCCGAAGCCAGCTTCCACTGGTACGAGAGGCTCTCGGCCTAAGTTGAAATTGTTGTTTTTTCGACCGTATGGTCGGCTGATGTTGACTTCGTTGCATTTGCAACGATATGTAGGCACCAGATAGATTACTGAACATCACTGTTGGGAGGCTATGATGACCAAGCAAACTCGAATGAATATTGCACCTTCTTTGCCAGGGGCACACGAAGGTTATATGCCGGGATTCGGCAATGATTTCGAAACTGAGGCTCTAGCAGACGCATTGCCGCAGGGTATGAATAGCCCACAAAAGTGTAATTATGGTCTATATGGCGAACAGCTGACCGGTACGGCCTTTACCGCTCCGAGCCACCAGAACGAACGCACTTGGTGCTATCGTATTCGCCCATCGGTGAAACATTCCGCGCGATATGAAAAAATCGAGATGCCATATTGGAAGTCCGCCCCCAATGTGGACCCAGATGTGATTTCTTTAGGTCAGTATCGTTGGGATCCGGTTCCGCATTCTGATGAAAAACTAACTTTCGTCACGGGCATGCGCACCATGACCACAGCAGGTGATGTGAACACCCAAGTTGGCATGGCGACACATGTCTATCTGGCGACGGAAAGCATGGAAGATGATTATTTCTTCTCTGCCGATTCCGAGATCCTCGTCGTGCCGCAAGAAGGTGTTTTACGGTTCTACACGGAGCTGGGTGTTCTGGATGTCGCCCCTCAGGAAATTGCGATTATTCCACGTGGCTTGGTGTATCGTGTTGAGGTGGTCGAAGGTCCGGCTCGTGGTTTTGTCTGCGAAAACTATGGTCAAAAATTCGAACTGCCTGGCCGTGGACCAATTGGCGCGAACTGTATGGCGAACAGACGTGATTTCAAATCACCTGTTGCTGCCTGGGAAGATCGTGAAGTGCCTTCAACCGTGACCATCAAGTGGTGTGGTCAGTTCCATAAAACCCATATTGATCAATCCCCTCTGGATGTTGTGGCGTGGCATGGCAACTATGCCCCAGTGAAATATGACCTGAAAACATATTGCCCAGTTGGATCGATCTTGTTTGATCACCCTGATCCTTCGATCTTTACTGTGCTGACAGCACCTTCCGGTAACCCTGGCACTGCGAATATCGATTTCGTACTGTTCCGCGAACGCTGGATGGTGATGGAAGATACCTTCCGTCCGCCGTGGTACCACAAGAACATCATGTCCGAATTGATGGGGAATATTTATGGTCAGTATGATGCAAAACCTCAGGGATTCATCCCTGGCGGCGTGTCATTACACAACATGATGATTCCACATGGGCCGGACAATGATGCGTTTGAAAAAGCCTCTAACACTGAACTTGCGCCCGAAAAGCTCGACAATACCATGTCGTTCATGATCGAGACTCGCTTTCCGCAGCAGATCACGGCCTTTGCCGCGAATGAGGCGCCTCTGCAGGACGATTACATGAGCTGTTGGGATGCGATCGAAAAGAAATTCGACGGCACCCCGGGCAAGAAGTAAGCTTGGTTTCTGGCTCGCCTCTGGGCAGGCCAATGCCACAGGAGCATGTGATGAAACTCTACAGTTACTGGCGATCAACGACGTCGTATCGGGTGCGCATTGCGCTTCATATGAAAGGTCTTGCCTTCGAAACCCTGCCTGTTGACCTTGTGAAAGGTGAACAGCGCACCGAGGAATATCAGGTCGTTAATCCGGGCAAAGGCGTACCTGCGCTAGTCTTGGATGATGGCACGGTATTGACGCAATCCTTGGCGATCCTTGAGTATCTTGATCGCATGTATCCTGACCCTGCTTTGTTGCCCGATGATCCGCTTGATCGTACGCAGGTGCAGGCCGCCGCGCAGATCATCGCGCTTGAGGTCCATCCGGTGAACAACTTACGTGTTGGTCAGCAGTTGAAAGCGATGGGTCACAGTCAGGAAGATGTTGTAACTTGGATGAATCACTGGATGACGGAAGGGTTCACTGCCTTTCAAACCATGATCAAAACAGACACTAAATATGCCTTTTCTGATGCGCCTGGGCTTGCTGATGTCTGCCTTGTGGCACAGCTTTATAATGCCCACCGCTGGGGCACAGATATGAAACCCTTTGCGCGCCTGCTAGAGATCGAACAGGCCTGCTTGGCGTTGCCAGCATTTGATGCGGCCCGCCCCGAAAATCAGCCCGATGCGGGCTAACGAATGAATAAGGAAACGCGAATGTCCTCTCTGATAAAATCTTGGGTTGAAAGTGCGAACAGCGCTGATTGCCCCTTTCCTCTGAACAACCTCCCCTATGGTGTGTTCACCACGGCTGACGAAGAACCCCGTTGTGGTGTTGCCATTGGCGATATGGTTCTTGATGTGGCCTATCTGGAAGAAGAGGGTGTGATTGCCCTTGATGAAGATGGCGATCCAATGTTGGATTTGCCCTTCTGGAACGAAGTTATGGAAGCGGGTCGTGAAACTTGGGATGCCCTGCGCGCCCGCTTGATTGATCTGCTGTCCGCAGATGGCGATGCCGTTTTGCGCGACGATGCCGAGATGCGCGCCCGTGCCTTGGTGCCGCTGGCTGATGCTGAATTACATCTGCCGCTTGTGGTGTCTGAGTACACTGACTTTTACGCTGGTAAACAACACGCGCAGAATATGGGTGCGATCCTGCGTGGCTCGCCTGATCTGCCAGCGAACTGGCTGCATATTCCGATTGGTTACAATGGCCGCGCCTCATCTGTAGTGGTGTCTGGCACGCCCATTCACCGCCCACTTGGTCAAAGCAAAGCGCCAGATGCAGAGATGCCGTCTTTCGGTCCGTGCAAGCGCCTTGATATTGAACTTGAGATGGGTGCGGTTGTTGGCACCTCTTCCGCCATGGGGCAGCCGATCACTGTTGATCAAGCTGATGATATGATCTTTGGTTATGTTTTGCTGAACGACTGGTCCGCGCGTGATATTCAGGGTTGGGAATATCAACCGCTTGGTCCGTTTCAAGGGAAGGCTTTTGGCACGTCCATCAGCCCTTGGATCGTAAGTTCCGCAGCGTTAGAGCCTTTCCGCACGGAAACCCCAGCGCGTGACAAGAAACTTCTACCGTACCTGAATGAGACCAAACCGGGTCTTTATGATATCTCGCTTGAGGTCACAATGCAGCCAGAAGGTGCTGACCGCGCGACCACATTGACGCGCACAAATTACAGCCGCATGTATTATTCAGCCGCGCAACAACTGTGCCATCACGCGGTGGGTGGTGTGCCGATGAATGCGGGCGATCTTTTGGGATCCGGCACAATTTCGGGGCCAAATAAATCTGAATATGGCTCTCTGATGGAGCTGTCTTGGGCGGGCAAAGAGCCCTTCACCCTTGATACAGGCGAAACACGTGGCTTCATTGAAGATGGTGACACGCTGACTCTGAAAGGTGCCGCCAAAGGCGACGGCTATCAGATCGGATTTGGCGATTGCGAAGGCAAAATCTTGCCCGCAATCAAAGGCTTTCCGCAGGAATAGACCCTTATGAAACTCCACATTGATCATATCCAACTTGCCATGCCGAAAGGTGAAGAAGCACGTGCGCGTGCATTCTGGCATGGTGTGCTTGGCCTTGCGGAGATTAAAAAGCCCGCGTCCCTTCAGGGCCGCGGTGGTTGCTGGTTTCAACTGGATGGCACGGAACTTCATCTTGGTGTTGAAGAACCTTTTTACCCCGCGAAAAAAGCGCACCCTTGTTTCGTGGTGGATGATCTTGCCGCCACTGAGGTCGCGGTCAAATCTGCCGGGCATGTGATCAAAGGCGATGCACCGATTGCTGGCCGAGATCGCTTCTTTACTGAAGACCCCTTTGGCAATCGACTGGAATTCATTGCTTTTGGGGTGGTCACATGAACGCGCTACTGGATCGGAGGAATCGCGGCTTGCCATTCTTTCACGGCTTCAAGCGGGTTGACCAACATCAATACATTCAGTGCAAGACCATCGCGGATCATGTACATTGTGAAGGCTTCAAAGCCAATCACGATGGCCAAGCTTGCCCAAATCGGCAGGCGTCGCGCCAACCAAAACCCAAGGATCATAGCGCCAAGATCGGCCACGGAATTGACCACAGAGTCACCAAAATAATCGAGCGAAATTGTGACGGCGCGATAATGTTCGATCACGGCACTGGTGTTCTCAGAAATCTCCCAAGCAGCTTCGATCAGCGTGGCAATCACCAAGCGCCAACCAATCGGGATACGGCGGGCAACAAGCCACAGAAAACCGAAGAAAATAAACCCGTGGATCAGATGGCTGGGCGTGTACCAATCGGTCAAATGTTGGGAACCTTCGGAACTGAAGGTCCGACCCCACCAAAGTTTCACGGAACCACATTTACAAATCGGCTCGCGCCCCATCCACAACAGGATGATAGCGGTGGCGAGAACAACAAGCGCGGTGATGAGCAGGGGAATGTGTTTTTTCTGTATCATGGCCCCAAACAATCACGCGGAATCTCCGCTGTAAAGTAAAGGAAATCCATACCATGGCAAAAGCATTCGCATCCCAAGGCGACATGGAAGACAAGAACATCAGCTTCACTGAAATTGGCGAGGGTCTGTACGCATTTACCGCAGAAGGAGACCCTAATTCAGGCGTCATCATCGGTGACGAGAGCGTTATGATTATCGAAGCCCAAGCAACTCCACGCCTTGCCAGCAAGGTGATTGATGAGGTGCGCAAGATCACTGATAAGCCGATCAGCCATATTGTTCTGACCCACTATCATGCGGTTCGTGTGTTGGGGGCGTCTGAATTTAACGCACCGCAAATCATTATGTCAGAAGATGCCCGCGCGATGGTCGTTGAACGTGGTCAAGAAGATTGGGATAGTGAATTCCAACGCTTTCCACGCCTGTTTCAAGGGCATGAAAGCATTCCTGGCCTGACATGGCCAACCACCACTTTTGACGGCATGATGACCGTTTACCTTGGCAAGCGTCGCGTAGATATCATGCAGCTGGGCCGTGCGCATACCGCTGGCGATGCGGTTGTTTGGGTGCCTGATGCCGAAGTGATGTTCACTGGTGACATCGTTGAATATCACTCCGCTTGTTATTGTGGCGACGGCCATTTCGCTGATTGGGGTGACACGCTGGATAACATTGCATCATTTGATCCTGTTTGCATTGCGCCAGGTCGTGGTGACGCGCTTGTTGGTCGTGAGATGGTTGAAGCCGCGATAGAGAACACCCGTGACTTTGTTGAAAGCACCTATCGCCCGGCGGCAAAAGTTGCTGCGCGCGGTGGTTCCCTGAAAGAAGCATGGGACGCAGTTCGTGCAGAGTGTGACCCAAAATTTGCGGAATACGCAATTTATGAGCACTGTTTGCCCTTCAATGTGGCCCGTGCATTCGACGAAGCCCGTGGCATTGAGACCCCTCGCATCTGGACCGCGCAACGCGACCTAGACATGTGGGCAGACCTGCAGAGCTAAACGTCAAAGGGGCGCTTTCAATGCAGAGCGCCCCAAGGCACGCCAATAATGTCGGAGAGAAACATGACCAAAATTTTCGAAAAGCCGCTTTACCCCTACGTGCGAAACGCCGATCAGGATACCCTGACAGCTACGCGCCATAAAGTCGTGGTGATTGGCGCTGGGCCGGTTGGTTTGGCGGCCGCGATTGACCTCGCGCAGCATGGTATTCCTGTTGTTGTTGTCGATGAAAATGACAAAGTTTCTCACGGCTCTCGTGCGATTTGCTTCTCCAAGCGGATGCTGGAAATCTCTGATAGGTTGGGCGTCGGAGATCGCCTCGTGGAAAAAGGTGTGACTTGGAATAAGGGGCGCGTTTTTAACGGCGAAGACGAAGCCTATGCTTTCGATCTACTGCCAGAAGGTGGCCACAAGCGCCCTGCCTTTATCAACTTGCAGCAATATTACCTTGAAGAATACCTCGTTGATCGTGTCCGTGAATTGCAGGCTGATGGCGCTGATATCGAATTACGTGGCGGTAACAAAGTGTCTGCTATCGGCACGCATGAAACCCACGTTTCGCTTGAAATAGACACTGAAGAAGGCCCGTATAACATCGAAGCAGAATGGCTTATTCCTTGTGATGGTGCGGCTTCGCCCACGCGTCGTATGCTGGGCTGTGATTTCGGCGGGCGCGTCTTTGAAGACAACTTTCTGATCGCTGATGTGATCATGGATGCGGAGTTCCCGACAGAACGTTGGTTCTGGTTTGATCCCTCTTTTAATAAAGGCCAGTCTGCTCTGCTCCATAAACAGCCTGATGACGTTTGGCGCATTGATCTGCAGCTTGGTTGGGATATTGACCGTGACGAAGAGATGCGGCCTGCAAATGTTATTCCTCGCCTAGAAGCGATGCTTGGCGAAGATACTAAATTTCAACTTGAATGGGTTTCCGTCTATACGTTCCAGTGCCGGCGGATGGATAAATTCCGTCATGGGCGCGTACTTTTTGCGGGTGACGCTGCCCATCAGGTCAGTCCCTTTGGTGCGCGTGGCGCGAACTCTGGTCTGCAGGATACGGATAACCTGTGCTGGAAGCTGGCTTGCGTGATCAAGGGCGAAGCGGATGAGGGTCTGCTTGATACCTATAATGACGAGCGCGTTGAAGCGGCGGATGAAAATATTCTAAATTCCACCCGTTCCACCGATTTCATTACGCCGAAATCAGGCATTAGCCGTGTATTTCGCGATGCCGTGCTGGACCTAGCCGAAACACATGAATTTGCACGCCCTCTTGTGAACTCTGGCCGACTTTCTGTACCTGCGGTTCATGATGGGTCCGCATTGAGTTCAGCGGAAACAGGGTCTTTTCCTGCGCGGACTAGGCCTGGCGCCTCAGCTACGGATGCACCACTGGATGATGGTTGGCTGCTGGATCAGATTGGTGGTGAATTCACGGTGCTGACCGTGGGGTTTGCGCCCCCCGAGGTTCCCGAAGGCGTCAAAATGATCCACGTTCCAAATCCAACAGTTGAATTGAAAGAACGTTATGTTGGTGACGCAGGTGGCGGGACAATTCTGTTCCGGCCTGATCAGCATATTGCGGCACGTTGGGCGGCACCCACCGCTTCCGATATTGCCGCTGCGATTTCCCGTGCGAAAGGAGCTTGAGTTATGTTGAATACAAAACCAAATATCGTTGATTATGATGGGTTCTATGCCGAACTTTTGGGCGCACATGAAAACCTTAGTGAGGTGGAATCTGCGGCGTATAATGCACGGTTGATCTTGATCCTCGCAAATCAGGTCGGTGATAACCCGATCTTGTCACAAGCCATAGTGGCGGCAAAAAGAGATACAAAACCATAGACCGTAACAAGACCTTACCACATGGGCAGAGGTGCTAATCTCTGCCCATGAAATATGTGAATATTCGACTCTAAATCAGGGAAAAAGTGGCTTTTCATGGGGCAGGGGGACGCGTCCGGTCACGGTCAGAAGCCAAGCTTCACGCCCTTCAATCACAATTGTCGACAGGTCATGACCCCAAGCGGCGCCACTGTCGATATTTATACGATTGCCATAATGCGTTGCGGCATCAATCGGGGTGTGCCCGTGAATGATTAATGCACCGTGATCGTCGGGATAGTTATGAAATTCACCCCTAATCCAGATTAAATCATCTTCAGCTTGCTGATCAAGCGCGACACTGGGTTTGATCCCTGCATGGGCGAAATACAGGTCACCGTTATGATAGTGATTGGGCAGAGAATAGAGAAAATCAACATGTTCTGCCGGGATGAGCTCCCTTGCCTGCACATGCATATCCGATACCGGGGCAGTGACATCAACACCGTAAGATGCAAGCGTTGTCTTCCCGCCGATACGGTCATGTAACCAGTGATAGTCAGGTTTCATATTGGGATCGTGCCGTTTTGGGTTTTCCAGCCACCACAGCATCTGGCGATCATGATTTCCCAAAAGGCACATCCAAGGTTCCCCCTGCATGCGCCCTTCGATCATGTATTCGATAACGCCACGTGAATCGGGGCCCCTGTCTTGGAGGTCCCCGATCTGTATCACCGGAGCCTTTAAATCATCCACGCGGGCACGATCCTCTGCAATCAGCGCCATAGCTTTTTGCAGTTTATCTAGGTGCCCGTGTACATCTCCAATGGCGTAGTGGCGCATATTCTCTCCTTAAGCGACGTCGAACTCCAACGGTTTGATGCTTTGGAACATGCCGGTTTTGTTGAGGTTTTCGATCACGGCATCATCAACTTTTTCGTCGATATAGAGCAATGCGATGGCTTCCCCACCTGCCTCGGATCGACCAAGCGTAAAGTTCGCGATGTTCACGCCATTTTCGCCCATGGTTTGGCCCAAAGTACCGATGATACCAGGAATATCTTCGTTGGTAGTGTACAGCATATGACGTCCGATTTCAGCATCGACTTGAATGCCTTTGATCTGGATAAACCGTGGTTTTCCATCACTAAATACGGTGCCCGCAACGGAACGCTCACGTTTTTCGGTCACGACGGTTACTTTGATATACCCGTCAAATGCACCAGATTTCGCTTGATTGGTGGTGGAGATCTGTATGCCACGTTCACGTGCGACAACGGGGGCAGAAACCATGTTCACGTCGGGGTTGGCACGCTTCATAATGCCCGCGATAACGCCACAGTTCAGGGCCTCAAGATTCATCTCGGACACGTTACCATCGTACAAAATATTGATCGCCTGAATTGGTTCATCGGTCATCTGACCAATAAAAGAACCAAGATGACCCGAGAGCTGCAACCATGGCATCATAACCTTGGATTCCTCGGCAGTCACGGAAGGCATGTTCAGCGCATTGGTAACGGCGCCAGTCAGCAAATAGTCGGACATTTGTTCCGCGACCTGCAAGGCAACGTTTTCCTGGGCTTCAGTTGTGGCAGCACCCAAATGTGGGGTGCAGACGACGTTTGGTAGGTCAAACAGAGCATTCTCTTTCGCGGGCTCTTCAGCGAATACATCAAAGCCAGCGCCAGCAATGTGGCCGGATTTCAGCATTTCCGCCAAAGCGACCTCATCGACCAAGCCACCACGGGCACAGTTAATAACACGCACGCCCTTCTTGGTTTTCGCGAGGTTTTCGCGGCTCAGAATATTGCGGGTTTGATCGGTCAGTGGCACGTGAAGCGTAATGAAATCAGCACGTTGCAGAAGCTCTTCCAGCTCAACCTTTTCAACACCCATCTGCTTGGCCTTTTCTTCGCCAAGGAAGGGGTCATAAGCCACGACTTTCATCTTCAGGCCACGGGCGCGATCACAAACGATGCCACCAATGTTGCCAGCACCAATTACGCCAAGGGTCTTGCCGGTCAGTTCAACCCCCATGAATTTGGACTTTTCCCATTTCCCGGCATGGGTGGATGCGCTGGCTTCAGGGATCTGACGTGCAACTGCAAACATCATCGCAATCGCATGTTCGGCTGTGGTGATCATGTTGCCAAACGGCGTGTTCATGACGATCACACCCTTTTTAGAGGCAGCTTCTTTATCAACGTTGTCTGTGCCGATACCAGCGCGGGCAACGACCTTCAGCTTGTCAGCGTTGCGCAGGATTGTTTCGGTTACTTTGGTCGCAGAACGGATCGCAAGACCGTCATATTGGCCGATGATTTCTGCCAATTTTTCCTTGTCTTTACCAAGGTCGGGCATGAAATCTACGTCGATGCCGCGATCGCGAAAGATCTGTACGGCGGTTTCAGAGAGTTTGTCGGAGACGAGTACTTTAGGGGCCATGGTATTGGTCCTTGAATGAGATATGTCGCGGGGCCAATGATCAGGCCCCACATTTTCGCAAAAAGTTGATCAGATTGAAGCGATTTCAGCTTCGAACGCATGGGCGAGCCAAGGCAAAAGTGCCTCAATATCTGACGTCTCAACCGTGGCGCCACACCAGATCCGAAGCCCAGCGGGCGCGTCACGATAAGCGCCGATATCGAATGCAACACCTTCGTTCTCAAGCCGTTTTGCAACGGCCTTTGCGAAAGCTGCGCCATCGGTGATCCGTGCGTCAGCGAACTTTAGGCAGACAGATGTGTTGGAGCGTGTCGCCTTATCTTCGGCGAGGTTCTCGATCCAATCATTTGCAGCACAGAAGGAAGCTATTGCAGCGGTATTCGCATCTGCCCGAGCGATCAGACCATTTAGGCCGCCAACCGAACGCGCCCAAGACAAAGCGAAAAGGTAGTCCTCAACGCAAAGCATAGATGGAGTGTTGATCGTTGCACCGGTGAAGATGCCGTCGATCAGCTTTCCAGCCTTGGTTAGGCGGAAAATCTTTGGCAACGGCCAAGCGGGTGCATAGCTTTCAAGGCGTTCAACCGCACGAGGTGACAGGATAATCATGCCGTGCGCCGCTTCGCCGCCCAGCACTTTCTGCCAAGAATAGGTCGTCACATCGAGCTTATCCCAAGGCAGTTCCATTGCGAATGCAGCGCTTGTGGCGTCACAGATCGTCAAACCTTCACGGTCATCTGCGATCCAATCGCCATTTGGCACGCGCACACCTGAAGTCGTGCCATTCCAAGTGAAAACAACGTCATTGTTGAAATCAACGGAGGCCAGATCAACGATTTGCCCGTAATCAGCGGTTTTGACAGTGGCTTCGATATTCAGCTGTTTCACAACATCGGTGATCCAACCTGCACCAAAGCTTTCCCAAGCGAGCATTTCAACGCCGCGTGCACCCAGCAGATTCCAAAGGGCCATTTCAACGGCGCCAGTGTCTGATGCAGGTACAATACCGATTTTATAGTCAGCGGGGATGCTCAGAAGTTCTCGTGTTTCTTCGATCGCGGATTTCAGCTTGGCTTTGCCAACAGCTGCGCGATGCGAACGGCCCAAAGGCGCGTCACGTAAAACATCAAGGTTCCATGAAGGGGGTTTGGCACAAGGGCCAGAGGAAAAACGCGGATTTGCCGGCCGCATTACAGGTTTGGTCGCGACGTCGCTTGACGCCGGCTTCAAAATATCAGTCATGATATCCTTCCAGATATAAGCCCTTCGTTGGGGAAGGGTGTCCCACCTCTGGGCATAGCAGCGTTTTTTTCTGGCGCAAGTAAAAAATTGCCGTTATGCGGCGGAACATGACTCAAACACGACAGGTGCCTCTTATGTATACAGCCACAATGATTGCGAAACCCGGAATGCTGGACCCTGTTCTGGCGAGTAGTATTCAAAGCGCTTGGGGCGGTGGTGAACTGCGTTGGCTGTCCGCTGCGCAGGCCGCTGAATTTGATTTACCTGTGCTGCCGGATAATCATTGGGATGTCTGGGAGGAGCTTCAGAAGCTGAATGTTGATCTTGTTTTACAATCCACTGAGGGGCGCAAAAAGACCGTGTTGGTGGCAGATATGGACAGCACAATGATCGCGCAGGAATGCATTGATGAATTGGCAGCAGAGGCTGGAATTGGTGACCAGGTTGTAGAAATCACGGCACGTGCGATGAACGGTGAGATCGATTTTGAGGATGCGTTGCAACATCGTGTTGCGTTGCTAAAAGGGTTAGAGTCCGCTGTAATAGACACTGTTTTAGCGGAGCGGATCACTCTGGTTCCTGGCGGCCGAGCACTGGTGCAAACGATGAAAGCTAACGGTGGTTATGCCGCGCTGGTTTCTGGTGGGTTTACGGATTTTACGGCGGACGTTGCCGCGAAACTTGGCTTTGATGAGAATCGTGCAAATACCTTGCTGCATGCAGATGGAAAACTGACGGGTGAAGTCGCGATGCCCATCCTAGGGCGCGAGGCAAAAATCACTGCGGTGAATGAAATCACGACACGTCTGGGCCTGACGCCTGAAGACGTGATTGCTGTTGGTGACGGGGCAAATGATCTGGGAATGTTGAACTTGGTGGGCAGTGGTGTTGCGGCGCATGCCAAGCCATCTGTGCAGGCTGAATGCGACATTCGGATCAATCACGGTGATCTGACAGCCCTGCTGTTTATTCAGGGCTATCAGAAAGATCAGTTCGTAGAATAAAGACCCTAAATAAGGCCTTCAGCGGCTTTTATCGTGCCACAATTCACACCATTCCAGTTCAGGATTGGTGTGTTTAGGCGCTTTTTCGCGGCCGGATGTTGTGGGTCAAGAACGCCAAGACGCACAAGAATGGCGGTGATTGTGCTCTCAGATGCGCGCGTGGCCCCATCAGAAATCTTCACTGCAACACCCATCTTGGTTTCTGGGACAATCGCAACAAAGACCCCATCGGCACCGGTTTTGATGGAAACACGACCATCCATTGCGCGCATCAATTCTGTACAGGCACGTGTCTCTCCCGCAACCATTTCTGGATATTGGGCCATTGCCTGGCGTAGGCGTACCGCCGCTTTTTCGCGGGCAGACCCATCTTCGCGCGCACCGGCGAAGAAGCCCATTGCGCGGGCCAAACCTGCAACAGAGGTCGCGAAATTGGGTGCTGAACAGCCATCGATACCGTATCCTGGGCTGACTTCATCCGTGGTGTCTTCAAAGGCTTCGCGGATGGCTAGCTGTAATTGGTGGCTTGGATCATGGTAATCTGGATCGTGTCCCATATGTTTATTCCACGTCAGAAAACCGGAATGCTTGCCGGAACAGTTGTTGTGGAATTGGCAGGGAGAGCTGTCTGTTTTGGCGAGGCCGTTGCGTGCTGGAATATCTGCGGGTTCTTGGGCACCACAGCGCAAATCAGCTTCACTCAACTCTAGATTTTCAAGCCATTCTCCCACGGCGTCGGTGTGAATATGGGCACCTTGGTGAGACGCACAAGATAATGCGAGTTGTTTTGGGGTTAAGCCGAAGGCATCGGCCGCGCCACTTTCGACTAACGGCAAAGCCTGGATCATCTTGCAGGAAGAACGCGGATAGGTGATGTGATCTGGGTTGCCCCAACTTTCCACAATCTGCCCCTTATGGTCAGAAATCACCACATGCCCGGTGTGAATAGATTCGAGAATCGGGCCGCGCCAGATTTCGGTAAGGATATATGGGGCGCTCATGACAGGTCTCCTGAGGGAATGCGCAGGTTTTCGCCAACCTGCCGGGGAATTGGGGTTCAAACAACTGTATTTTTTGATTAGTGTAAAGCAATCGGGTAATCCCGGGGACAGATTTGATAATAACAAGTCGTCTGAACCGGACAGAGGCAAAGCAGCTGGAGGCTGTATCGAAATGAAATCACATTTTTTCCGTGGAACTGTTGGTGCAATTTGCTTGGCCGCATTTGCTGTGACAGGCGCTTTTGCCCAGGCCACCTCAGATAACCGTGTCGCGGCGCAAACGGATTGGAGCGTCTTTGTTGACGACAACCCAACCCAATGTTGGGCTGTATCTGGCCCGAAAGACACTGTGAATACTGATTCTGATGGCCGCCCAAAAGCGGTACGTCGCGGACAAATCTTGATGTTTGTAACCTGGAGCCCCTCTGCTGAAATCAGCGCACAGGTTTCATTCACTGGCGGATACCCTTTTGCGAGCGGATCAACCGTAAAGCTTGAAATTGGGGAAAACACATTTGAGTTGTTCACCACCGGCGAAAATGCTTGGGCCGCAAGCACTGCTGACGACGCTAAAATTGTGACCGCGATGAAACGCGGTGCAGCGGCGGTTTTAACCGCACGTTCGGGCCGCGGTACTGTAACGAAAGATACATTCTCGCTTCTGGGCTTCACAGCCGCAGTGGAAGAGGCCGGAACGCGCTGCGACGGTTGATCTTGCGAAGTGAGAACTGACGATAAAGGGGGCAACTTTCCATTGCCCCTTTTTTACGTTAAGAGGCAATTCTGTTTCAGCGGAGCCCGAAATGCCTGACCAAAAACCTGCCGCCCCCGTCACCCCGGATATGTTGACCGTGCCTCGTAGAGACGCGCCGTCGGACCTAATCAACATGGTTGGGCTGACACGTGACGCCCTGCGCGATGCCCTGATCGAGATGGGTACACCTGAAAAGCAAGCAAGAATGCGTGCGGGACAGATTTGGCAGTGGATCTACCAAAAAGGCGTGCGTTCCTTTGAGGACATGACAAATCTCGCGAAACCATTTCGTGCGATGTTGGCGGAACATTTTGAAGTCAGCATCCCTGAGGTGATTACACGCCAAGTGTCGGAAGATGGCACACGTAAATATCTGGTGCGCATTGCTGGCGGTCATGAAGTCGAGATCGTTTACATCCCAGAAACTGATCGTGGCACGCTTTGTATTTCCAGCCAAGTGGGTTGCACGTTGACCTGTCCATTCTGTCACACCGGCACGCAAAAACTGGTGCGCAACCTGTCTGCTGGAGAGATCATTGGTCAGGTGATGGTGGCGCGCGATGACTTGGATGAATGGCCGGAACCTGGCCGCAATCCCAACGATGAAGCGAAACGCAAATTGTCCAACATTGTTTTGATGGGCATGGGCGAGCCCCTGTATAATTTTGAAAACGTGCGTGACGCGATGAAAATCGCGATGGATCCTGAAGGGATCTCTCTGTCTCGTCGTCGTATTACCTTGTCGACCTCTGGTGTTGTTCCGGAAATGGCCCGTACTGCCGAAGAAATTGGTTGTTTGCTGGCGATTTCCTTCCATGCGACCACCGATGAGATACGTGATGTGCTGGTGCCAATCAACAAACGTTGGCCGCTTGAGAAGCTTCTTGAGGCGTTGCGCAGTTATCCTAAAGTGTCGAATTCCGAACGCATCACCTTTGAATATGTGATGTTGAAAGGCGTGAACGACAGTGATGAGGACGCGCATCGTTTGGTCGAACTGATCAAAGGTATCCCAGCGAAGGTGAACCTGATCCCGTTCAATGAATGGCCAGGATCTCCGTATCAGCGATCTTCAAACAACCGCATCCGCGCCTTCTCGGAAATTATCTATCAGGCTGGCTATGCCTCGCCCGTGCGCAAGCCACGCGGCGAAGATATTATGGCTGCCTGCGGTCAACTGAAAAGCGCCACAGAACGCCAGCGCAAAAGCCGGAAGCAGATCGCGGCGGAAACCGGACTTAAGGGATAAGGCATGAATTTCACCGCATTAGAGACGCCCGCACTTATTCTCGATATTGATCGGTTGAAATTAAACACCCGCAAGATGACAGAACATTGCGCAGCTAAAGGTGTTACCCTGCGACCCCATCTGAAAACCTCAAAATCCGTTGAGGTGGCAAAGCTGGCAGCCGATGGTCGAATGGGAACCGTGACCGTGTCGACTTTGCAGGAGGCCGAATATTTTGCGAAGGCCGGGTTCGACGACATCCTGTATGCCGTGGGTATCACCCCAAATAAGTTTGATCGCGTTGAACGTATTCAATCTGAAACCGGCAAGAGCATTGTGTTGAGCGTTGATTCGATTGCGATGGCGCAAGCCATTGTGGCACGCGGCCTGAATTGCCCGGTGCTGGTCGAAGTGGACTGTGGCGAACATCGTGGTGGCATAGATTGCGATGATGCCGATGTAGTTGAGATCGCAAAGGCTTTGGGTGAGAACTTCAAGGGCATAATGAGCCACGCCGGGCACTCCTATTCAACCGATAAGATCGAAGTTGTACGTGAAATTGCGGCGCGCGAAGTAGGCGCAGCAGTGCAGGCGGCTGAACATGTTCGGGCTGCGGGCATTGCGGTGGAAACGGTTTCGATTGGATCTACGCCGACAGTTTTACACGCTGAGAGCCTAGAAGGAATTACCGAAGTACGAGCCGGGATCTATATGGTTTGGGATTTGTGCCAATATGGGCGCAAGATGTGTAACCTAGATGATTTGGCGCTGACAGTATTGGCCACGGTGGTTGGGCATAACCGCAAGGCGGGCGTTCTGACGGTGGATGCGGGTGCTTTGGCCATGTCCAAAGATATTGGTTCACAGACCTTTCTGCCTGACGCTGGATTTGGTTGGTTGTGCGACGTTGATACGTTGGAGCCGCATAACCTTAGTATTGGTGGCGTCCATCAGGAACATGGCACCGTTCATGTGAATAGCCCCGATGATTTCGAACGTCTTCCTATCGGTAGCATGGTTCGTATTTTACCCGGTCACGCCTGTCTGACAGCCGCAGCCGGGCATGGCCGGTTTCATGTCACCAACGGTGAAATTTGGGATCGTTGTGACGGGTGGGTTTGATCCCACCCAGCCCCTCACCGCCCAGGCAATGCATCCCGTGCGGCGCCATCGCCCCATGCGTCAATCGCATCAATCGCTTCTTGCGCGGTGTCGACGAATTGAAACAAGTCTAGGTCTTCTGCTGAAATGGTGCCTGCGTCTGACAGTGCATCCCAGTTGATGATTTTTTCCCAGAAAGCTTTACCAAACAGCAAGAAAGGTACGCGGTCCATTCGGCCGGTCTGAATCAAGGTCAAAGCTTCGAACATCTCATCAAGCGTGCCAAAGCCACCCGGGAAAACGCAAACAGCCTTCGCTCGCATCAAGAAGTGCATCTTGCGGATCGCGAAATAGTGGAAGTTGAAACACAGTTCCGGCGTCACATATTCATTGGGTGCTTGTTCATGTGGCAGCACAATGTTGAGACCCATAGACGCCCCTCCAGCGTCAATGGCGCCACGGTTGCCAGCTTCCATCACACCGGGGCCTCCACCTGTGACGATCACATCTTCGCGGCCGTCGCTTTCCATACTGCGAAGGGTCATCAGGCGGGCGAATTCACGCGCTTCGTCATAAAAAGCGGATAGCTCTCCCAGAGTTTTGGTGCGGGCAGTATCCTTCTTGGCGGGCTCAGGAATACGGGCGCCGCCGAACAATACGATTGTGGATTCAATACCGCGTTCTTCCAAAACCATTTCTGTTTTGAGAAGCTCTAGCTGCAAACGTACCGGACGCAATTCTGAACGACACATGAATTCATCATCGTTAAACGCCAAGCGATAGGCCGGTGCACGCGTTTGCGGTGTATCGGGAATTTCTTTTGCTTTTTCCACATCCTGACGGGCATAACGCATCGGGTGTTTGGGGCTGTTGTCACTCATTAAAATTTTGTCCTTATATGTGTTTCGTCAATAGCTACCGCCTTGTGGGTATTAAGGCCAGCAGTGCGCGATCAAAATCGGTCAATCCGGGGGAATCCGCCGCGCTGTATCTGTAAGCAGAGTTGAACACCATTGGCACATGAGAGCCTCATTGCAACGATGATTAAGCGTTAAGATGTGAAAACGACGCAGACGGGGGCTCTTCTGCCGGAATCTCTGGATGACGGCGGGGTATGAATTCGTTATGCAGGCCCAAGTATTTTTTTCGGGGAGCCTGAAACCATGTCTAACGCCCAGCTTGAAACCGCCATCGAAGCCGCATGGGATGCGCGCGACACCATTTCATCCGCCACCACAGGCGAGATGCGCGATGCCATTGAGGACACGCTAAACGCGCTCGACAGCGGTAAGCTGCGTGTCGCTGAACCACGTGAAGATGGCACTTGGCACGTAAACCAATGGGCGAAAAAGGCTGTTTTGCTTGGTTTCCGTATCAAGGATATGGAACACCACGAAGGCGGCCCACAAGGCGCTGGCTGGTGGGATAAAGTTGACAGCAAATTCAAAGGCTGGGGTGAAGCGCAATGGAAAGAAGCGGGTTTCCGTGCCGTTCCAAATTGTGTTGTACGTAAGTCTGCCTTTGTCGCGCCCGGCGCGGTTCTGATGCCTTCGTTTGTGAATATCGGCGCTTATGTTGGCGAAGGCACCATGGTTGATGCTTGGGCAACTGTTGGTTCCTGCGCTCAGATCGGCAAAAACGTGCATCTTTCTGGCGGTGTTGGCATTGGGGGCGTTCTTGAACCCATGCAGGCTGGCCCGACCATCATTGAAGATAACTGCTTTATCGGCGCTCGTTCTGAGGTGGTTGAAGGCTGTATCGTTCGTGAAGGCTCCGTGTTGGGTATGGGCGTGTTTATCGGCCAATCCACTAAGATTGTTGATCGCGAAACTGGCGCCGTCACCTACGGTGAAGTTCCATCAGGTTCTGTGGTTGTTGCTGGCTCTATGCCAAGCAAAAATGGTGTGAATCTGTATTGCGCGGTGATTGTGAAGCGCGTTGATGCGCGGACACGCTCTAAAACATCTATCAACGAACTACTGCGTGATTGATCCAAATATGTGTTCCTGTCTGATTGGATGGGAACACATCCGGCCGCTGGCTCTGCCAGTTGTATGATGCAGGCAAAGCCAGTACGAATACCTGAGCAAGCCCCCTAGAGCTTTGAATACATTCAAGTAGTAATTGGGTGCGTTGCGCAATTAACTAAATGCCTTCTGATCAAATGTGAACAGAAGTTGAAGGGGTTTTCGGATGCTTGGGGTTTTGTCGCATAAAGTGTACCGGCGCTTGTTTGCTGCTCAGATTGTGGCGCTTACGGGGACGGGTCTTGCGACCGTTGCGCTGGGGCTTCTGGCGTATGAACTGGCGGGCGATCGAGCAGGTCTTGTACTGGGTCTCGCCCTCACCATTAAAATGGTCGCTTATGTATTGGTTGCACCGGTCGCCGCCGCCTTCGCGGAACGGTTGGATCGCAGAAAACTGCTGATTTCACTGGATGTTGTGCGTGCAGCTGTGGCCATTTGCCTGCCCTTTGTCACCGAGATTTGGCAGATTTATGTGCTCATCTTTGTCATGCAGTCTGCCTCTGCAGGGTTCACTCCGGCATTTCAGGCGACAATTCCAGATATTCTGACGGATGAAAAAGAATATACAAATGCACTGTCCTTGTCGCGACTGGCGATGGATCTTGAAAGCCTGTTGAGTCCCGCTGTGGCAGCGATTTTACTGGGGTTTGTCAGCTTTTCAGATCTTTTTTGGGGAACCTCTGTTGGGTTTGTGGCATCGGCGGTTTTGGTTGCCTCGGTACTTTTGCCCAGCCCAACGCCTGGGCCGAAAAGGCCGATATATGAACGCACGACACGCGGATTGCGGCTTTACCTGAAAACACCACGGTTGCGTGGTTTGCTCGCGCTCAGTTGGGTTGCGGCTGCCATCAGCTCAATGGTGATTGTGAATACCGTGGTTATCGTTCGCTCGAACTTGGGACTTGGAGAGAGCGAAGTGGCCTTGTTGCTCGCCGGGTTTGGGGGCGGTTCGATGTTCGCGGCCCTTCTATTGCCTAGATTACTGAAATATTATTCTGATCGCACCCTCATGTTGAGTGGCGGCGCCTTGAGCGTTTTTGTATTGCTCGGGCTCACCGTGTTTTTACGGGGATCAGATCACGCATTTGCAATTTTGGTGATTGGTTGGTTCCTGACTGGGTTTTGCTATTCAACCATTCTTACGCCTTCCGGGCGGGTGCTTGCGCGTTCAGCAGATGCAGCTGATCGTCCGGCGATTTTTGCGGCCCAGTTTGCGCTGTCTCATGCTTGCTGGTTGGTTCTATATCCACTGACGGGCGTGCTGATGACCTATGCCGGTCTTTTCATTACATTGCTGGTCGTTGCCGCTGTTTCAGCGGGCGGTGTTATCGCAGCGTATCTTCTTTGGCCCGTTAAGGTATCGGCGGAAAATCCAGTGGCGCAGGAATAATCTGACCTATTGAGGTTGTCGGGAAGCACGGCGCTTCTGCTGTGCTTCTCTCCACGAAATATAGCTGATAGCCGCAATAATAATGCACCCCCCCAGAACAACCCACTGATCTATCGGTTCATTGAATACCAAAGCACCAAGAAGGGTTGCCCAGACCAGCTGAAGGAATGTCACGGGCTGCGTCACGGACACAGGTGCGGCTTGAAAGGCAAGGGTCATGGCGTAATGCCCACCTGTTGCAAAGGCGGCAACCAGAAGCATCCAAGCGGCCTGTGTCAGCGTCATTGGTTGCCATACGGCCCAAGCGAACGGCGCCAATCCAATGGTTACTGTGATCGACAGCATCCCGATAACCACTGCGGCAGAAACCTGCCCAGAAAGGCGCTTGGCAATCAGATATCCGGCAGCAAAAGAAACAGCTGTGAAGAGCATTGCGAAGTGACCAGAGGTTAATTCCCGCATGCCAGGGCGCAGGATGATCAGGGCACCGACCAATGCCGCAACAACCGCAATCAGACGACGGGCCGCGAATTTCTCGCCCAGAAATAGGGCGGCGCCGATGGTGATATAGACTGGCGAAAGATAGTTCATCGCAGTGACTTCTGCGATTGTGATCTGTGACATGGCGTAGAACCACAAAATCACGCCACCGGTTTGCAAGGCGCCCCGGATGGAAAATAGCAAAATCATTTTGCGGGTCATTTTCGCGTTGAGCATCGGGCGGATCATCGGAATGACAAAAACGAGCCCGAGGAAATACCGTAAGAAGGCAAATTGTGCAGCTGGTAGTGACCCGTTCATATGTTTCACGGTCGCCGTCACCGCCACAAAGCAGAGGCCGGTAACAATCATCCAGAAAACCCCGGCTAGGGGGCGATCTGCTTTGGGTGCGCTGTGATCCATGGCGTCAGATGATACCTAGATTGTCGTAATGGCAAGCCTCATTCGCCTGCAAACAAAAGTTTTGCCGCGATCCCCCACATGGTGAGGGCCACGAGGACGTCCAGAATGCGCCAAGAGGATGGGCGGGCAAATATTGGCGCCAAGTATCTCGCACCGTAGCCAAGGGCAAAAAAGAACGTGAAGGATGCCGTGACCGCCCCTGCTCCAAAGGCAAATTTGCTGGGGTAATCTGTGGAAATTGACCCCAGAAGAACCAGCGTATCCAAGTAAACATGAGGGTTGAGCCAGGTCAGCGCGAAGCAAATCGCGAGGGTTTTCACAAGGCCTTTACGCGAGTTATCGGCGGCTTCTAGTGTTTCGCCACCGCGCCAAGCAGCACGTGCATTCATGAAGCCGTAGAAAACTAGGAAAGCCGCGCCGCCCAAGGTGAATACCGGTTTGATCCAGGGCGCGGCTTTCACCATCCAGCCGAACCCGGCCACACCGGCAGCAATCAAAATGGCATCTGACAATGCGCAGGTCAGGCAGATCGCAAAAACATATTGTTGCCGAAGACCTTGGCGTAACACGAAAGCATTCTGCGCGCCGATAGCGATGATCAAAGTCAGGCCAAGGGCAAATCCGGCAAACGCTGTTTCCATGTCATTTCCTTTCAAGTTTGACCTGCAATATGTCGAGAGTTAACATGAGGCAATTGAAATATATTAACCCAACATAAGGAACTCTTATGTTTGAATTGGCACAGTTACGCGCCCTTGCTGCGATCGTGAATGAAGGCAGCTTTGATGCCGCCGCGCGGGTGTTGAGCATTACCCCGCCAGCGATTTCCCAACGCATTCGCGCCTTGGAAGAAACCGCCGGAACCACCCTTTTGATCCGCAGTCAGCCTGTGCGTACGACTGAGGCCGGGCAAAAACTGTATCAACATGCTCAGACCGTGGCATTGCTTGAGCAGGGTTTATTGCGAGAGTTCGCGCCGATAGAAGCCACGAACCACATTGCGGCGCGCGCCCGTATTGCGGTGAATGCGGATAGTTTGGACACGTGGTTCATACCGGCGTTGGCAAGGGGGCAGGCAGATAGTGGATTACTCTTTGATGTGATTTCAGATGATCAGGATCACACGGCAGAACGATTGCGCCAGGGTGAGGTTCAGGCAGCTGTCACAACCCATGGCCAGGCCATAACCGGGTGCGATAGCATGGCTTTGGGCAGTTTGCGTTATATCGCGACATGCAGTCCTGATTTTGCCGCCATGTGGTTTCCAGATGGGGTGACACATGACGCTTTGGTGCAGGCGCCCGCGCTTGAATTTGACCGCAAGGATTCCCTACAAACACAATGGGCTGCGCGTGAATGTGCGGGACGTGCCCCTGTCTTGCGATCGCATATGTTGCCGTCAACCAAAGGGTTTGTTTTTGCTGCGCAGGAAGGTTTGGGGTGGGGGATGAATCCAGAATACTTGGTTCGACCAAAGATTGAAGCCGGGCAATTACTGGCCTTGGGCACGCAGCCAGAACTGGATACACCGTTGTTCTGGCAAATCAGCCGGATCACGGTAAAAGCGCTGCGCCCGCTCACCCGCGCGGTGACCGCCTTTGCGAAGGAACATCTTGTAAAGCCTAAATAACAAAAGCGGCCCCATCATAGGGCCGCTTTTTATCTGGCTCTACATACTCAAACAGCAACGTCAGCTGCGAGTATTATAGTTGCGACAGAACTTCGTCGGAGGCTTCAAAGTTCGTTGTCACACGTTGGATGTCGTCATCATCCTCAAGCGCGTCAACTAGGCGCATCAGTTTCTCCATGCCTTCAAGGTCCAGCTCGGTAGACAGGTTCGGCTTCCAGATCAATTTGGTCGAGTCAGATTCGCCAAGGTCAGCTTCAAGCGCATTGGAAACTTCGTTCAGATCGGTGTCAGCACAGAAAATTGTGTGACCTTCATCAGAGCTTTCGCAATCCTCAGCACCGGCTTCAAGCGCGGCCATCATTACAGTGTCAGCATCGCCAGCAGCGATACCATAAGTGATCTCGCCAACACGGTCGAACATGAAACCTACGGAACCGGTTTCACCCAAATTGCCGCCATTTTTAGAAAATGTAGAACGCACAGTGGACGCGGTACGGTTTTTATTGTCGGTCATGGTTTCTACGATGATCGCAACGCCATTGGGGCCGTAGCCTTCATAGCGAATCTCATCATAGGTTTCCGCATCGCCACCGATTGCCTTTTTAACGGCGCGATCGATATTGTCCTTTGGCATTGATTGCGATTTGGCTTCTTTGATCGCCAAGCGCAGACGCGGGTTTTTATCAGGGTCGGGATCACCCATTTTCGCAGCTACGGTAATCTCTTTGGAAAACTTAGAGAACATCTTGGAGCGCAGTTTATCCTGGCGACCTTTGCGGTGCTGGATGTTTGCCCATTTTGAGTGGCCGGCCATGGTAACTCCCTTTGGCGGAATTTTGCTTTGCCCCTCTATAAAACATGGGGGGCAAAGCCTCAAGTGATTGCAATCAGGGGCGCGATCCGGTTCTGTAGGGAAAAAGGAATTTTCCCGTGACCACAGATCAGATTATTCTATTTTCCCTGTTCGGCTTTGTTTTTGCTGGTCTTTTGTGGGGTAAATTTCGTTATGATCTTGTTGCTTTCACTGCCTTGATGGTTGGGGTGGTCCTCGGTGTGGTCGATACGAAACATGCTTTTGATGGCTTTGGTCACCCCGCGACGATCGTGGTGGCCTTGGTTCTGGTGGTCTCTGCAGGGCTTGTGCGATCGGGCGCTGTTTTTCTGATCACCCGAACGCTGGTTGATAGTTCACGCAGCCTTGGTGCGCATATCACCTTGATGGGCGCAGTTGGCGGGGTGCTTTCGGCGTTTATGAACAATGTGGCAGCACTTGCCTTGTTGATGCCCGTTGATATTCAAACTGCGCGCAAGGCGGGGCGCGGACCAGGGCTTTCGCTGATGCCTTTGTCCTTTGCGACGATCCTTGGCGGGATGGTTACGATGATCGGCACGCCGCCCAATATCATTATTGCTTCGATCCGCGGTGAAAGTCTGGGTGAGCCCTTTAAAATGTTTGATTTCGCCCCGGTTGGTGGTGTTGCTGCGCTTGCGGGTTTGGCCTTTGTCGCATTGATCGGTTGGCGATTGATCCCACAAGGTGCGGATAAGGGCGCGGCAGGTGATCCAATGGCAGATATAGCACAATATATCGCGGAATTGACGGTGCCTGAAGAGTCAAAGCTGATCGGGAAACGCTTGTTCGATCTCTATGAGGTTGCCGATAAAAGTGATGTGGCTATTCTTGGGATCGTACGTGATGGGACGCGCCGCTATGGTACCCAACGCAATACGGAACTGATGGCCGGGGATGCGCTGGTGTTGGAAGCTGCTCCTGACGCATTGGATGAATTTCGCTCGACGCTGACGCTGGACTTCGCCGATAGTAAACGCCAAGAAGCCTTGCGGGCGGATGGTGCTGGGCTGTCATCGATTGAGGTCGTGGTGCCTGCCGGATCCCGCATTGAAGGAAAAACGGTGCAGGCGATTGGGCTTGGTTGGCGGCAACGTTCCGTGCTTCTGGGGATTTCACGCCAAGGCAAAAAAATCACACATCATCTGCGCAAAACACAGATCCGTGCTGGTGATATTTTGCTGCTGTTGACACCTGAAGGGCATGCCGGGGATGTTGCAGAATGGTTAGGCTGTTTGCCCCTTGCTGATCGTGGCTTGCAGGTAACTGAAAACAGTAAGACTTGGTTGGCTATTGGTCTGTTTGGCGCAGCAGTTTTGGCGGCCAGTGTGGGGCTGATTTACCTTCCTGTGGCTTTAGGATGTGTTGTGGTCGGCTATGTTTTGACAAAGATCCTGACGGTGCAGGAACTTTACGACCACATTGAATGGCCTGTGGTGGTTTTATTAGGATCAATGATCCCGCTTGGTGCCGCGTTGGAAGCATCTGGCGGCACGGAATTGATTGCAGGAAGCCTGACAAGTTTAACTGCGGGCTATGCGCCTTGGGTTGTGTTGACGGTTTTGATGATCGTCACGATGACCCTGTCGGATGTGCTGAATAACACCGCGACAACGATTGTTGCGGCCCCTGTTGGGATCCAGATGGCGCAAAGCCTTGGCGTGAACCCTGACCCGTTTTTGATGGCGGTGGCGGTGGCGGCATCTTGTGCGTTTCTGACCCCTATTGGGCATAAAAATAACACATTGATCCTTGGGCCAGGCGGATACGGATTTGGCGATTACTGGCGCATGGGCCTGCCGCTTGAGATCTTGATCGTGGCGGTGTCGATCCCATCGATCTTGTTCTTCTGGCCGTTGTGAATGTTGTAAAGAAAGGGGGCCAGCCCCCTTACCCCCGGGATATTTGTAGAACCAAAATACGATTACCCGCCGAATTGGATCGGGCCGGTCGGTGTTGTGGTGTACAGCGTATACGGCCAAGTGTGGCGCGGCCATGCAGCCGCCGACCAGAAAAACGAGGTATAACCCTTTTATGACCTGCCTGCAGACAGCTTCACAGGTTGGCCGTGGGGGGTGGCCAGATAGGCGCGTTCCCAGCTGTCGCGGCGTGTGGTTAGGTCGGGGGCGGGCACAATCGCGGCACCATCAAGCAGACGTTCAAGAGCACGCAGGGCGGCCGCGTAATAGGTTTCCTCGGTATCGGGTGCGTTGTTGGTTTCATCTAGGCGACGTTCTGCACCAAGGGTTTCGGCCCAATCCGAGGCTGATATTTTGCCAGATGTGACCAATGTGTCAGCCATGGCCAAAACCTGCGCGTGCCATGCTTCGCCGAACTTTGGCGCATTGGGGGCAAGGTCATCTTCGGGGCCAAATTCGCGAGGGATATTACAGCTGCTCAAGGTAGCTCTCCCATAGATCTAGGGTGACGGTATCGCGGGGATCAGCATCCTCACCCCAAAGTTCGCGCGCAGTGAAAACAACGGTGTAAAGGTGTTCTGGCACTTCTTGGCCCTGCGCGGATTTATCGGGCAGCGGATGTGCACCGCGATGGGCGAGGATTTCACCACGGCGACCACGCGCGTAGGCGGGTAAGCGGGTGTGAGTTGGCACGGAGTGGGAAAAGGTTTCGATTTTGTCGCCAATTTTATAAGCCGGCGCGAAATCGACTTGTTCCTCAAATGTTTTGACGGAGGTCCTGTTTTTTTCAAGAACTTGTGCCTTGGTCAATACTTCTGGCGTGGGCACATTGGCGGAACGAGTGCCGGTTTTTCCGGTGATTTCTAGGGCCTCGTCACATGTGAAGGTGCCGCAATCTACCCCAAGCGCGAGATCAGTCATCGCCCATTTTTCAAAATACGGGATTGTCATATAGGCCTGTGGCGGCAGTTGTTCGACCACGTGCCGCCACCAATCAATCGTAACCGATGTGTTGTGCGAAGACTGCGCGAGCGCCCACATGCGCCCCTCCCAATCATGGTGCCAAGGGGCTTCTGCTTCGTTCACATCAACGGAACCAAAGCCCTGTTTGCCCCCCATATCATGCACGGTATCCATAGATTATGCCCCCGCTTTCAGATCACGATCGGTGCCGATCATCGAGTTGCGGGTGACGATGGCCGCAAGTTGTTCTTGGCTCCAGCCTTCCGTTCCGGCAGGGCGTTGTGGCAGAATTAGATAACGTAGTTCCGCTGTACTGTCCCAGACGCGCACGGCGACATCATCACCCAGATCCACACCAAATTCGGCCAAAACTTTGCGTGGCTCACGCACAACGCGCGCGCGATAGGCTGAGGCCTTGTACCAAGCGGGGGAAAGCCCCAAAAGCGAGAAAGGATAGCAGGAACATAAGGTGCAGACGACGACATTGTGTTGCGTTTCCGTATTTTCCACGGCTTTCAGATCGCCAGTCGCTTTGCCTTCAAAACCGAATTCCATGATGGCTTGCGCGGCGTTTTCTAGCAGGCGGGCCTTGAATTCTGGATCAAGCCAGGCGCGCGCCACAACCTGCGCACCACGTTTGGGGCCGATGTCTTCTGAATAAGCCTCGACCCAAGCATCCAGCGTTTCACTTGCGACAAGACCACGTTCAACTAGGAGGCTTTCAAGTGCCTTTACCCGCAGCGCAGGTTCTGGCGGCAGGTGGGAATGCAGGTGTTCGTGGATATGTGCGAGCTTGTCGCGATTAAATGATGTACCGGGTGTCATGTGGCTCTCCTCTTGCTGGGGAGGATGACGCGCAGCAGCAATAGCGTCAAGATCGAGGCACATCAATTTATGTGCGACATCACCGCAATTGCGGTGATGTCGTGTGCGTGTTTATCAGATGTCTTTCATCAGCCGGAGAGCGTCATAAATGGCCGCATGGGTGTTGCGTGCGCTGACGGCATCACCGATGCGGAACAGTTGGAATTCACCATTATTGTTGCTGTTTACCACTTGGGGTGTGCCAGCGACCAACGCATCATGATCGACCTCGCCCCGATTCGTAGATTGCTCTTTCAGGTCGAAATAGAGATCATCTAACGGCATGGTGCCATAGTTAACAACCACTTGATCATAATGCTTTTCCTGGGTGAAATCGCTGTAATCTGTACCGATAGTGGCGGTCAATTGATTGCCATCACGTACAACATCCAGCAGACGGCGGGTGACGGTGAAGGTCACGTCTTTATCCTGAAGCGAGCGCATATAGGGCACCAAATTCATGGCCATAACTTCCGGTGCAAAGGTGCGGTCGGGGGTCATGATTTCAACTTTCGCGCCCGTATTTGCGGCAATTTCAGCAGCCTGAAGGGCAGGGTGATCGCCACTTTCATCATAGATCAGAATATTTTCGGCGGGCTTCACATCGCCTGCGATAATATCCCAACTGCTGACGACGTTTTGCGCTTCCCTGCCGCTTTCAAACAGTTCGAGATTTGGCATCCCGCCTGTGGCGATAATCACCACATCGGGGTTGAGGGCGACGATATCATCCGCCTCAGCCCAAGTGTTAAAATGGAACTCCACATCGCGCGCGGCACATTGTGCCATACGCCAATCGATGATTGAGATCATCTCGCGCCGACGCGGACTTTGAGCTGTCAGGCGCACTTGCCCGCCGGGATTTGGTTGGGCCTCAAAAACGATGACTTCATGCCCGCGCTCTGCGGCCACACGCGCCGCCTCAAGCCCCGCAGGGCCTGCACCGACAATCACGACCTTCTTTTTGACATCCGAGGTTGGAATGTCATGGGGCATGGTCAATTCGCGTCCGGTGGCGGCGTTATGCATGCATAGGGCATCTCCCGCCTGATAAATTCGATCAAGACAATATGTTGCACCAACACATGGACGAATATCGTGTTCGCGACCCTCAATGATTTTGCGGACAATATGCGGGTCGGCCATATGGGCGCGGGTCATGCCAACCATATCTAATGTGCCCGAAGCCACCGCGTGCCTCGCTGTGGCGACATCTGGGATTTTGGCGGCGTGGAAGGTTGGTAGACCAACGGCTTTCTTTACTGTGCCCGCGAAATCTAGATGCGGTGCATTGGCCATGCCCTGCACTGGGATTATATCGGTCATGGCCGGGTCGGTGTGAATACGACCGCGTATAACATTAAGAAAATCGACTTGCCCCGTCGCGGCCAAGCGTTTTGAAATCTCAAGCCCGTCCACCGCGTCGATGCCGCCCTTTTGCGCCTCATCCGCTGTGTAACGCAGGCCGACGATGAATTCTGTCCCGACACGTTTGCGGATCGCATTCATAACGTCCATCGGGAAACGCATACGATTTTCAAGCGTATCTGCGCCATAAGGTCCGGTCAGATCATTAGTCAAAGGTGACCAGAACTGATCAAGCAAATGCCCGTAAACCTGCAACTCAATCCCATCCATGCCACCAGCTTTCATTCGCTCAGCAGCGTCAGCGAAATCGGTGATAATGCGGTCAATATCCCAGTCTTCAATCAGCTTGGGAAAGGCGCGGTGGGCCGGTTCACGATGCTTGGAAGAACTGACAGAAGGCAACCAATCACCTTTGTTCCAGCCCGTACGTCGTCCGAGATGCGTTAATTGGATCATCACCGCACAACCATGTTCGTGACAGCCATCGGTGAGTTGCTGAATCCACGGCACGATTTCGTCCTTATAGGCGAGGACATTGTTAAACACCGGCGGGCTATCTTTGGAAACGGCGGCGGAACCAGCCGTCATAGCAAGGGCCACACCGGCCTTGGCCCGTTCCGCGTGATAGGCGGTATAACGTTCCTTGGGCATGCCATCTTCGGGGTAGGCCGGTTCATGGCTGGTGGTCATGATGCGATTTTTCAACGTCAGGTGTTTCAGTTGAAACGGTTGCAAAAGTGGGTCGTTGGACATGCTGCCCTCCTCAGTATCACATATTGGCCGCAAAGACCTTTTTCGAATTAATAAGGTCCGCAGCTCCTTATCGGTGGGGTTAGGGGCGGGCACTTTACTCTAGCGTTCAATAAGTTGACACTGGTGGCAAATTAATTTGCGCCGTAATGTATGTCGTAAAAAGACAAGTTGGTTATGGATAAAAAAATCAAAGGTTCTGTCGATGTTTGGTTAGATGCTGCATTTGATCTTTTGATCGAAGGTGGGGTCGAAGCCGTTAAAATCATGCCCTTGGCGCGGCGACTGGCTATGACGCGAACGGGGTTTTACTATCATTTCAAAGACAGAAATGCCCTGCTGGACGCGCTGATTGTACGGTGGGAGGCGAAAAACACAGGCAATCTGATCGCCCAAGCAAATGCCCATGCGGCGACCGTGACAGAGGCAATCTTAAACCTGTTTGAATGCTGGGTGAATGCGGATCTATTTGATTCCCGCTTGGATCTGGCGATCCGAAACTGGGCCCGCACAGATGAAAAACTGCAGCGAAAGCTCGACCGGTCGGATCAAGCGCGCCTAAAGGCCGTGATGGATATCTTTTTGCGTTTTGATTTCGCGCCAGAGGATGCCCAGGTGCGCAGTATGACGATCCTTTATACACAGATTGGCTATATTTCGATGCATGTGCAGGAAGATCTCCAACAGCGTCTTAATCGGATGCCGGAATATGCCGCGATTTATACAGGGCAACGTCCGGCTGAGGCCGAGTTCGCCAAGTTTCAAAGAAAACTTGCGTCATCAATGGCCGAAAATGGAAACTTGAAGATCCCTGTAAAGTAACGAACACTGCTCCTGACTTTGGTCATAGGCTTTTATAGTCGGGGCGTTTGTGGCACATCACAAATTCTATTTACTTGGCACGCAAACGGGGTGAAATCTGAATGTCCGAAATTCTGTTGTTTATCCTCGCCGGATTTGGTGCAGGCGTTATGAATGCGATTGCCGGGGGCGGGACGTTTTTGACGTTTCCTGCGCTGGTGTTTGCGGGCATTCCACCCGTTGCGGCAAACGCGACCAGTGCGGTTGCGGTGTTCCCTGGGTATTTCGCCGCAGCGCTGGGCTTTGGGGATGAAATCCGGGAGTTACCGCGCAGAAACCTGGTCCGAGCAACGGGCGCGGCGTTGGCAGGGGGGCTTGCTGGTGGGATCTTGTTGCTGGTGTCCTCAAACGATGTGTTTTCTGCGATTGTGCCGTTCTTGCTGTTTGCTGCGACATTGGCTTTTGCGTTTCAAAAACAGATCTCTGCTTGGCTTGCGACATCTGGCTTGCAACTGACATCTTGGGGGCTGCCTGGTATCTTCGTGGTTTCACTTTATGGGGGCTACTTCAATGGCGGGCTTGGTATTGTTCTTTTGGCGCTGTTCGCGCTGTGGGGCATGGGAAGCCTGAACGCGATGAACGGGCTGAAAAACGCTTTAAGTTTAGTAATTTCCGCCATCTCTGTCGCTACTTTCGTCGTTGCCGGTATCGTTAGTTGGCCCGCAGCGCTGATTATGGGGGCTTCCGCCATTGCTGGTGGATATGCTGGGGCGAGACTTGCGAAAATCTTGCCGGTTGTCCTGATGCGTGGTGCGATTATTGTTATCGGTCTTACGATGAGCGCGGTTTTCTTCGCGCGCCTGTTTTCTTGAAAGGTCTTGCTCATGCGACCAACTCAGTCTCTCGGTTTAATCGCCATCGTTGTGCCTTCTTACGATGAAGGCTTGGCCTTTTACGTTGGTAAAATGGGCTTTGATTTGATCCAAGATGAGGATCAGGGCGGTGGCAAACGCTGGGTTGTTGTGCGTCCACATCAAGGTGCAGGCTGTGATATTCTGTTGGCCCAAGCGAAGGGGGTGGACCAAGAAGCATCCATAGGCAATCAAACCGGCGGACGTGTTGGGTTCTTCCTGAAAACCAGCGATTTCGCGACAGATCATGCGCGTATGATTGCCAATGGCGTGCAGTTTGAAGAAGACCCTCGCCACGAAATTTATGGTTCTGTTGCGGTTTTCCGTGACCCCTTTGGTAACCGTTGGGATTTGCTAGGGTCTGCACCAGAAGCCGTAAATTGAAAAAGCTGTGTCTCATCATTGGACTATTCAGAAATGTGACATTTCTGTTGATCACTTGTGCTACTTTGCTAGTCGGTACGGCTGGGCTTACCATCAAAGCAACCGTGCTTAGTGCTCAGGTCACGACTTTAACAGTCCGTGCCACAGCATCAGTCGTTGAGAATAGAAAAGCTATTGCAGCAGCTGTTGCTCGTGCCAAAGCCAAGGCTCGCTTGCGGCGCTTGATTGCTGTCATCCCCTTAGCTGGAATTGGGGCTGTGGGGTACTTTGAGCGGCAGGATTTTGTCGTTTGGCAAGAGGATAATCCAGAAGGCAATATCGGCGATTATTCTTGCGAAGTTGCAACCGTTAGCGCGGACGTGATGGATGAAGTTTTGCACGATCTCCCTGAGTTGGTTCGACCAAGTCGTAATTTTGTGCTGTCAAAGTTACCAGAGTGCATTGAAACGAATGACTGATTGATATCTTGCAGTGCTAAATATCAGGACCGCGCCTTGCAGGAATTCGCGCACGGGTGTAAGGCGGTCTCATGAAACGCATCTATGATATCGACGATCACGCCTTTTTGCCTTGGCGCTTTTACGGTCAGTCGCTTTCTATATACGCCGCCCTATGACGGTTGTGTGCGGCTTTCGCACGCGCATTTGCAGCATTCGCCACATCTGAAAACCACAATACGGGAGAGGACCAACATGTCCCCCAAAACGCTCTATGATAAAATCTGGGATGCCCACGTCGCCCATGAAGCTGACGATGGCACCTGCCTGCTGTATATCGACCGTCACCTGGTGCATGAAGTCACCAGTGCACAAGCTTTCGAAGGTCTGCGCATTGCAGGTCGCAAGGTACATGCGCCGGAAAAAACCATCGCTGTGCCAGATCACAACGTGCCGACAACCCAAGGCCGTGAAGACCCAGCACAAATGACCGAAGAAAGCCGCATTCAGGTTCAGGCGCTGGACACCAACGCCCGCGAATTCGGCGTGCATTATTACCCGGTATCTGACGTGCGTCAGGGTATCGTGCACATTGTTGGCCCAGAACAGGGTTGGACATTGCCTGGCATGACCGTTGTGTGTGGTGACAGCCACACGGCAACCCACGGTGCGTTTGGTGCGCTGGCCCATGGTATCGGCACATCTGAAGTTGAACATGTTCTGGCGACTCAGACCCTAATCCAGCAGAAGTCCAAGAATATGAAGGTCGAGATCACTGGCAAACTGATGCCAGGTGTGACCGCCAAAGACATCACCATGGCGGTGATCGGCGAAACTGGCACCGGTGGCGGCACTGGTTATGTGATCGAATATTGTGGTGAAGCGATCCGCGATCTGTCCATGGAAGGTCGCATGACCGTCTGTAACATGGCAATTGAAGGTGGCGCACGCGCAGGCTTGATTGCACCGGATCAGACAACTTACGATTACGTCAAAGGTCGCCCACACGCCCCGAAAGCGGCGCAGTGGGAAGCGGCTTTGACCTGGTGGAAAACCCTGTTCACTGACGAAGATGCGCATTTCGACAAGGTTGTTACGTTGAAAGGTGAAGACATCGCACCTGTTGTGACTTGGGGCACCTCGCCCGAAGACGTTCTACCAATCTCTGGGGTGGTTCCAAGCCCGTCAGATTTTGAAGGCGGCAAGGTTGATGCGGTTGCGCGTTCTCTTGATTATATGGGGCTTACACCTGGTCAGAAACTGACCGATATCGAGATCGACACTGTGTTCATTGGTTCTTGTACCAACGGTCGCATTGAAGATTTCCGTGCGGTTGCTGAGGTCGTCAAAGGCAAAAAAATCAAAGACGGCATGCGTGCGATGATCGTGCCTGGTTCCGGCCTTGTGCGACTTCAAGCGGAAGAAGAAGGTCTTGCGAAGATCTTTGAAGATGCCGGTTTTGAATGGCGCCTTGCGGGTTGTTCCATGTGTTTGGCAATGAACCCTGATCAGCTGTCTGAGGGCGAGCGTTGTGCTTCAACCTCAAACCGTAACTTCGAAGGTCGCCAAGGCTATAAGGGCCGCACCCATCTGGTGTCACCTGCCATGGCCGCTGCCGCTGCGCTGACTGGTCGTTTGACCGATGTTCGTGATCTGATTTAAGGACCAATATCATGGAAAAGTTTGAAAAACTCACCGGGATTGCGGCGCCGATGCCGCTTGTGAATATCGATACGGATATGATCATCCCCAAAATCTTTCTGAAGTCGATCAAGCGGACTGGTTTTGGCAAAAACCTGTTTGATGAGATGCGGTTCAACCGTGATGGATCCGAGATTGAAGATTTTGTACTGAACAAAGCACAATATCGTAGTGCGGAAATTTTGGTGGCAGGCGACAACTTTGGTTGTGGCTCTTCGCGTGAGCATGCGCCTTGGGCGATTGCAGATTTCGGCATCAAATGTGTGGTTTCTACCAGCTTTGCGGACATCTTCTTTAGCAACTGCTTTAAGAACGGCATTTTGCCAATCGTTCTGCCACAGGAGCAGGTCGATCTGTTGATGAAGGACGCGGAAAAAGGTGCAAATGCACGTATGACCGTTGATCTGGAAGCACAGGAAATCACCACATCTGACGGCGAAGTGGTGAAATTTGACGTCGACGCGTTCAAAAAGCATTGCTTGCTAGAAGGTCTCGATGACATCGGTCTGACCCTAGAGAAGAAGTCTGCGGTTGATGCGTTTGAAGTCACAGCGTCACAGGCCCGTCCTTGGGTCTGAGGGAGCAAGGTTTGAACTAAATAATACGGTTCGGTGGGAGTGATTCTACCGAATCGTGTGTTTGTGGCAAAAATGCCATGATATCCGGTTTTTCGATCAGTTTTATTAGCGGTTTTACGCATTATTACTTCGAAGTATCAATCACTTCTGTTGGGACATTCAACTGTGCCTTGATTGGATGCACAAAAAGCGTCAGAGTCGAGGTGAGGTAAAGGTGACTCACCTAGTGGTGATGATCGGGTGAATGGGAGATAGTTGTGGCAAAGTACCGCGACGGTCCTGTTGAAGAGGTATAGAAAATTGATTGCACAATTTGCTGGAGCTTTGACGCGCGCCGTTGCCGTGATGTTGTTAATTGCAACACCGGCATTGATCTTGCCAGAGCAAAGTCAGGAAACGGCACAGATCGTTACTTTGATCGCATTGTTTTCTGGTATCCTGATATTGGTGGAATATGCAGCCAGCTATCCAAGTCTTGTTGAATTTCGGGATGCACCGCCGTTTAATCGGGTGCGATTCATATCACTTTTGCTTATCGTCCTGCTTGGTGCAATTGTGGTGCGTGGACAATTTGAAACCACACCTCTGACAGAAGTTATTACAGCGATTGGTGCGTTGATTGGTTTGGCAATGGATTTCCCCGGAAGCCCTGTGCGCTTGGTGATTGAGATGTTCCCCGACGACAGCGATGCGGGAAGCATTTACCTTGTCCGCGTCCTTACGGGGCTGGCATATTTGATTTCACTGATTTCCTTGTCGATATTTGCGATTTTGATGCGCCTACACGGCTGGCCGGCACGGGACAGAACGTTCAATGTTTGGATTAACCTTCCGACGTTTGATCCGACAGCGGGTGGTGATGTGGTGGCGCGTCTCATTCGCGATGCAAGAATTAACATTATGTTAGGCTTTACCCTGCCATTCTTAATTCCGTTGGGGGTGGATTCAATCTCTGTTTTGTTTAATTCATCCGCATTGTCGTCGTCACAAACCTTGATCTGGATGGTCGCAGTATGGGCGTTTTTGCCAGCCAGTCTGTTTATGCGCGGCATCGCCATGGGACGGATTGCAGAAATGATCAGACAGCAGCGTCACCTGTCTTACAGACGCGCCGTCGAAGAAGGCTATGCGCCTGCCTGATTGGCTTGTGTATTGCTATCTCCGGTTCTGCACAGGCTGAAACCCTACGTATCGCAAGTTTTAACGTCGGTCTGGATCGCAATGGTCCCGGCTTGCTGTTGCGTGACATTCTCCGCGCAGAAAATGAACAGATTAAAGCGCTCATCAGGATAATTTCAGAAGTTTCACCTGATATTCTGGTGTTGCAGAAATTCGATTATGATCATGATTGGCGTGCTCTGAATGCTTTTGCTGCGGCTCTTTCTGGCGCGGGGGCAGAATATCCGCATTGGTTTACGCGCCTCCCCAATTCCGGCCTTTCGACAGGGATGGATATGGATGGCGATGGATACGTAGGTGACGCGAGCGATGCGCAAGGGTTTGGCCATTTCGCGGGCAGTGGTGGCTTGGCCGTTCTATCACGCGTACCGCTGCAACATGATAAAATGAGGGATTTCAGCGCATTTCTCTGGCGAGATTTGCCCGGCGCTATTGCTCCCATGAAATCGGGTGCGACGTTTCCAGCTGAGGCAGCTTTTGCTGTGCAACGGCTTTCAAATACATCGCACTGGGAAATCCCGGTGACGTTGCCGGACGGGACAACGCTGTTATTGTGGACAATGTATGCGACGCCCCCGGTTTTTGATGGGGCAGAGGACAGAAATGGTCGCCGCAATCATGATGAGGCCGCGTTTTGGTTGCGTTATATGGATGGCGACTTGCCACAAGCCCCCGCAGGCCACCCTTTTGTATTGCTTGGTGGGTTCAATCTTGATGTCAGCGACGGTATGGGGCGGACAGAAGCTTTGTCATCACTTTTGACAGATCCCCGTTTGCAAGATGTTTTCCCTACAAGTGAAGGCGGTATCTTGGCGGCAGAGGCACAAGGGGGGGTAAACACATCTCACATCGGAAATCCCGCCCTAGATACAGCTGACTGGCCGGATGAGGTGGGGCGCCCCGGCAATATGCGTGTGGATTACGTTTTACCATCATCAGATTTGACGGTTGTGAAATCAGGTGTTCACTGGCCGGTGGATGGATCTGCTGATGCGGCGTCTTCGCATTACTTGGTTTGGGTAGATATAGCGTTTTAGCGTCGGTTTCTTGACCCTTGCCTTCACAAGCGGTACTCGGGTGCAACGCAGTTTTAAACGATCGGATCCCCCAATGAGCAACCCGTCAATTCTTATTCTTCCCGGTGATGGTATCGGTCAAGAAGTTATGGCCGAAGTTCGCAAAGTTATTACTTGGTTTGGTGATAAGCGCGACCTAGCTTTTGACGTATCTGAGGATCTTGTTGGTGGTGCGGCCTATGACAAGCACGGCACGCCTTTGCACGATGATACCATGGCAAAAGCACAAGAAGTTGACGCTGTTTTGTTGGGTGCTGTAGGCGGCCCAAAATACGACGATCTTGATTTTTCCGTTAAGCCAGAACGTGGCCTGCTGCGTTTGCGCAAGGAAATGGACCTGTTTGCAAACCTGCGCCCGGCACAGTGTTTTGATGCGCTTGCTGATTTCTCGTCGCTGAAGAAAGAACTTGTTGCTGGTCTTGATATCATGATCGTGCGCGAGCTGACCTCTGGTGTTTATTTCGGCGAACCCCGCGGTATTTTTGAAGAGGGCAACGAACGTGTTGGTGTCAACACCCAACGTTACACCGAATCCGAGATTGAACGCGCTGCCCGTGCCGCGTTTGAACTTGCGATGCGTCGCGGTAAAAAACTGTGTTCCATGGAAAAAGCCAATGTGATGGAAAGCGGTATTCTGTGGCGTGACGTCGTGACAGAAGTTTCCAAAGATTACCCTGAGGTCGAACTTTCCCACATGTACGCTGATAATGGCGCCATGCAGTTGGTGCGTGCTCCAAAGCAATTCGACGTGATCGTAACCGACAACCTATTCGGCGATATCTTGTCTGATTGTGCTGCGATGCTGACCGGTTCTTTGGGCATGCTGCCTTCTGCAAGCCTTGGCGCTCCAATGGAAAACGGCCGCCCGAAAGCGATGTATGAACCCGTACATGGTTCTGCACCTGACATCATGGGGCAGGGTAAAGCCAACCCATCTGCTTGCATCCTTAGCTTCGCGATGGCGCTGCGGTACAGCTTTGATCAAGGCGAAGAAGCGACCCGGCTTGAAGATGCTGTGGAAAAAGTTCTTGCTGATGGCGTGCGTACCGCAGATCTGATGCAAGCTGATGGCGGCACCCCTGTTTCTACTTCTGAGATGGGTGATGCAGTGATTGCGGCGCTTGAAGCTAGTCTCTGACTAAAGCGACCCAATGAGTAATAGACAGCAAGGCTCGGGCATTACGTCCGGGCCTTTTTCAATTTTCTGTGTGGGTGTGTACTGATTCCGACGCTGTTATAGGCCTCCAATAGATACTGATTATATTGGGAAATGTGATGTGTGTTTCTCAGCCACTCCCGAAGAATAATCGCGTAGTTAGTCCATGAGGTTGGTGCTTTAGGCGTTAATCTGCGTCCCAAGCTTCTTCTGGCTTACAGGGATCCCTTGGTGTGATTGGTGGTGCGGAAGGCAAATCCACGCCCTCGAAATAAGCCTACCACATTCTGATGTGGTATTTGGGGGTACCCTGCGGAGATACCTGAGGCGTTTTGCGATGGCCGTGTATCGGCCTTTGCCTTCTTTGGGGGCATGCCTCAATCATTTTCATCTATGATAACGCCAAGATTGCTGCGGCTCGTATTTTGGGTGATCGCATGCGCATCCCGACACGTTGGTTCATTGAGCTGCAATCGCACTATTTGTTGGATGACAAGTTCGGCTGACCGGCTAGAGGCAATGATAAAGGGAGCGTTTAAGGCATAGTGGATTACCTGCACCGTAACGTTATGGTACCCTCACGGTGCTATGGCTGCTTCGATAATTTGAATGTGCATCTGGAAGCGAAGGTTAGCGCACCGGAGTGATATACTGCTGGGCCATGCGCAAGTGAACGGTGAGGGATTATTCTGAGAATTGGGCGCGCTGATGGACTTGTCTGCCGCAGAGTATGAGGCTAACGACCATGTAAGCACGCGGGCAACGTCAAACTCGATAGTGCGCTATAGCGGCTATTATTGCTTGGTGCAGGTGGCCTAGGCCCACCATGCTGCCAAACTTCGCGCGCTACTTGTAGAAGCTCGCATCATTCATCCCATGCTCGCGGCGCAGTTAAGAGACGGGCACACCGCTCTTAGCCGACTTCAAGATACTCCACCGCACACACGCACGCATGTGTTGCCGTGTAGTGCATGATCTGTGCGTCGCTGTATCGTGTTGTCTTCCTCTAAATCTCCTCGGTTACCTTGCCGAGTAAGCTCTACTTTTGAATACCACTAATTTTAAGGGGATTACCGAGCGATCACGACATCTTCAATCTTTCTTCTGGATCGCACTTTTGTTGTTGGTATACCCGCAGTAACATGACCTTAAAATATACAGGGAGGCATGGGATGTCGGAAGTTTCAGGAAAAGTAGTCTTCGTTACCGGGGCCAGTCGCGGTATTGGCGAAGCTACGGCGCGTTTGTTGGTTAGCGAGGGCGCAAGGGTAGTTCTTTTTGCTCGATCAGGTGTTCTAATAGAGACTATTGCAAGGGAAATTGGTAAAAACGCACTCGCTGTCACTGGAGATGTCTCATCTTGGGCCGATGTTGCGGCCGCCCTTGCCCAGGCTGAAGCACATTTTGGCCCGGTGGATATTCTGATCAATAATGCAGGTGTGATTGATCCGATTGGAATGATGAATATCTCCGATCCGGAAGCTTGGGGTCGTGCGATCGATATCAACACAAAAGGTGTCTATTACGGAATGCGCGCCGCTATCCCTGCTATGGAAAAACGTGGAAGTGGTACTGTGATCACAATCAGTTCTGGCGCTGCTCATAACGCGCTTGAAGGGTGGAGCGCCTATTGCACATCTAAAGCAGGAACTGCGATGCTGACGCGGTCAGCGCATTTAGAAAGTGGCGGCAAAGGTGTTCGGATTATGGGGTTTTCCCCAGGGACGGTGGCGACACAAATGCAGAGGGACATCAAAGCATCGGGCATTAATGCGGTCAGCCAACTGGAATGGGATGATCATCATGGGGTTGATGTGCCCGCGCGTATTCTTTTGTGGATGTGCGGGAGTGATGCCGATGATTATTGTGGAGAAGAAGTTCACCATGGGGATGAAGAAGTGCGCCGCCGCGCAGGTATAACTATATGATTGATGTGGAGAAGGACGGGGCGCTCTGGATGATCAGACTTAACCGTCCTTTGAAAGCCAATTCACTGACATCTACGATGCTGGAGGAATTGTGTGAAATCTTCGAAACAGTCTCTAATGCAGGCGTAAAAGCAGTAATTCTGACAGGTGAAGGCAAAGTGTTCTCTGCAGGTGCTGATCTCGACGAAGCGCGTGCAGGCCTTGCCACCTCTCCTTTGTGGGAGCGCCTTTCTGGTGCTGTGGCCGCTGCCCCTTGTTTTACAATTGGAGCGCTGAACGGAACTCTGGCTGGCGGGGCTATGGGCATGGCACTCGCCTGCGATATGCGCATTGCCGTGCCGGGTGCGAAGTTCTTTTATCCCGTGATGAAGTTGGGTTTTTTACCGCAACCATCCGATCCGGGCCGCCTGAAAGACTTGGTTGGACCGGCGCGCGCGAAGATGATCTTGATGGCGGGGCAGAAAATCTCCGTTGAAGACGCGTTGAATTTTGGTTTGGTCGATCGTGTTGTTGATCCAGATCTATTGCTGAATGAAGCAAAGGCATTGGCCAAAGCTTCACTTGCTGCAGATCAGGGCCACATTGCTGCGATTAAATCTATGATTTGAGGTATTGTTTGAGATCTGAAGTGCAGGCTGTATTGAAGTGCAGCCCCTAACGAGTGACATAAGTTGGAAAATACAATGGATACTGAAATTGCGGAACCGTCTAGCCTTGCTGACACGATGACAGATTATGCGCTTTGGTCTTGGGAGATTGCGAGCGAATGGTTGTTGTCCCCTGCAGCTTGGTCGCAGTTCGTTCTGTTGCTGACAGCCTTCGTTCTTGCTTGGTACGTTACGCGCCACTTTACCCCATTGTTGCAGCGCTTTCTTACCCCGCCAGAGGGCCAAAATACGTCTCTCGCACGTCTGTTGCGCTTCGGTCTACAGTTTTTGCCACTGATGCTTCCGGTTTTGGCCTATGGGTTCACGGGGATCGCGGAAGGCATAGTGCGTTCTATCTTCGATTCAGGCGCGGTAATCGCTTTCGGCAAACGTGTCTTCCTGCTTCTGGCAGCACGGGCCTTGGTGAATGACATCATCCGCGATCCATTCCTGAAACTTCTAGGCCGTTATGTTCTTGTGCCCGCGATGGTTTTGCACGCAGTTGGCCTTTTGGTGCTGGCAACAGCTTACCTTTCCAGCACGATTGTTCAGTTCGGGAATATTAGCTTTTCAGTGATGTCGCTTGTGCGCGGTGTGTTGGCCGGTGCGTTGTTGTTCTGGTTTGGTCGTTGGTCGAACGATCAAAGCACGACCTATATTCAAAAACAGGAAGAATTGCGGCCCGCGACACGCCAGTTGGCAGTGAAGGCGGCAGAAATATTCATTTTCGGCCTCGCGTTCCTGCTGCTTTTAAACATCATGGGTATCAACCTTTCGACCCTTGCTGTGCTTGGCGGTGCGATTGGCGTTGGTCTTGGTTTTGGCCTGCAAAAGATTGCCTCTAACTTTATTTCTGGCGTGATTTTGTTGTTGGAAGGGCAGGCGACAGTTGGTGATTTTGTTGAACTTGATGGTGGAGAATCCGGCACCATTGTAAAAATGACTGCGCGTGCGATTTTCTTGGAAACATTTGATGGGCGCTGGATCGTGGTCCCGAATGAGGACTTTATCACGACACGTGTTGTGAACTTCTCAGATCAGGGATCCACAAATCGGTATGAAGTCGCATTTTCTGTTAGTTACGACACGGATATCAATACGATCCCTGAGATTATTGAACCTGCGGTCGCAAAACACAAAGCAGTGCTTGATGCGCCTTATCCGCCAGATTGTGAGTTGCGCGGATTTGGGGATAGCGGCGTTGATTTCGCGGTGGAATTCTGGGTGAATGGCTTTGACGATGGTGAAAATAAGTTCACCTCGGACATCATGTTTATCGTCTGGAATGCCCTAAAAGATGCTGGCGTCGAAATCCCTTATCCACACCGTGTGGTTGAAATTAAAGGTCATCTTCCAGGAGGGTCCGAATGAAAACTGCAATCGTTATAGGGGCCGGACCCGCGGGTTTGATGGCGGCTGAAGAACTGGCCTTGGCAGGGCTTCAGGTAACCGTGGCTGAATCAAAGCCAAGCCCGGCACGTAAATTTTTGATGGCAGGGAAAAGTGGTTTGAACCTGACAAAGGACGAACCACTTAAAGATTTCATCGCGGCCTTCCCTGATGCATCACCACTATTGCGCGATATTCTTTCGGGGTTTGGGCCAGAAGAAGTGAAGGTCTGGGCGCAAAGTCTAGATCAGGAGATTTTCACGGGTTCTTCGGGGCGGGTGTTTCCCAAAACCATGAAGGCGTCACCGTTGCTGCGGGCTTGGATGTTACGATTGAATAATCTCGGAGTGGCGCTGCGCACGCGCATGCGTTGGGATGGGTTTGAGGGCACAGGTGTTTCCTTTGATACACCGGATGGCCGTGAGGTCGTGACGCCTGACGTCACTGTTCTTGCTTGTGGTGGTGCGAGCTGGTCGCGTCTTGGTTCCGACGGCGCCTGGTCTGCGATTTTGGATGAGGCTTGCGTTCCATTTAAACCCGCCAATATGGGATTTGAACGGGTTTGGTCTGATCACATGCAGCGCCACTTTGGCGCACCTGTGAAGCCTGTTGGACTGTACTGTGGCAGCCAATTGGTGAAGGGTGAATTTGTGGTTTCTTCATGTGGGATTGAGGGCAGTGGAGTTTACGCTATGTCGCGTGAAATGCGTGATGGCGCGGACTTATTCCTAGATCTGATGCCCGACTTGGACGTGCAAAAACTGCAAGCGCGCCTCGATAAACCACGGGGGAAGAACAGTCTGACCAATCATCTACGTAAATCGGGCCTTAGCCCTGTAAAAATCGCACTTTTACGTGAAATAGGGTCTGATTTTAGTGCTGCGGCGATCAAACATATGCCGCTTTCGCATGACGGCCCGCGTCCGATGGATGAAGCGATTTCCGTTGCTGGCGGCGTGCGTTTTGATGGTCTGGATCAAGGCTTGATGCTTAAATCACACCCCGGAGTGTTTTGCGCCGGAGAGATGCTAGATTGGGAAGCGCCAACGGGCGGTTATCTTATCAGCGCTTGCCTTGCCACCGGCCGCCACGCTGGTCGCGCGGCGGCGGAGTGGATGCAAAATAGAGGCCACCCATAAAGTTAGGCTTTAGTCTTTCATCGCGAGTGTACGACGATAGGCATCGCGAGATCGTAAGCGTTTAGCATAGTCCCGCAACACGGGTTCAGTGATTTCAAATCCAGCGCTTTTTGCCCAATCAAGGCAATGAGCGAGGATAAGATCTGGCACAGTCATGACGTCTCCCATCAAGAATTCTTGTTCTTCAAGATGTGGTGCAAGGGATGCCATGTTCCGGGCTAGTTCCTTGGCGCAGGTGGCGCGGACCTCAGGAATTCGTTCGTCTTCGGGCAGATAGTTCGTGTGACGACCGGCCATCCAGAGTACTGAATCAAATTCATCCAAAACCAGCTGTGTGAAGCCATCTTGCTGAGCACGCTCAATGGTGCCGGTTTCGAAAGTGAACTGCCCATGGCGATCAGCCAAGAACTGTACGATCGCGGTGGAATCTGTAAGGACGGTGCCGTCAACGATCAGGGCAGGGATCTTGCCAGTGGGGTTGATTGCACGTGCTTCATCAGAATGGGGCGCGGCCGCATTCCGTGTGTAATCAGCGCCAATTTCTTCAAGCATCCAAAGTACACGACGGGTGCGCGAACGGATCGCGCCAATGACTTCATACATGTAAATTTCCTATCGCTGGGCAAGCATTGAGAGGCGAATGAGCGTGCGCTCCATCGCGGCGTTAGCGGGCGCATTGGAGGAGGAGCGCAGCTGTAAATCGGTCTCGGTCAGCATCTGAAGTGCTTGTTCCAGTCGGCGCAGCCCCCAGTTTGTCGCTTGGCGTGTCATGCGATCACGGCGCGGGCCAAAAACGGGTGGGCGCAACCGGCTGATACCTTGGGTCGGCCCCGCGGGATCAGAAGCCGCCGCATGTAAGGTACGAAAATGGCGCATGGTTCCGATACACAAAGTGACTGGCAAAACGCCCTGACTTTTGAGGCGTGCCATCAAAGGGCCAATGTCAGCGGTGCGGGCCTCGGCGACAATATTGAGCATATCGTCAAGCGCGGCCTCGGTTGAAGTGGGGGCGACGGCATCAATATCGTCTTCCGAAACCGGGCTGGCGTCGCCGCGTTTATAGAGACCAAGCTTTTCGATGACTTGGGCAAAATCGCCGGGATCCAAGCTGCGTGAGAGGCCTTCAATCGCGCCCATTACATCGCTCGGAATATTTGTGAGGTTTGCTTTTTGCAGCATCCCCTCAATTTCTTCGCGCCCGGGCGGATCATCATAAATGCCGACCGCGAAGGAGTTTCGGTGTCCCTCAAAAAGCTTCCGCATCTTTGAACTCGCCTTTAGCGCCTTGGCTGTGACAACAACTTGGGCGTCGCCCGCCTGCCAGTCATCTAGCGCAGTTTGCAGGGCGGGATAGGCGAATTCGGTTGCTTCTTCGACAAAAACCACACGCGGGCCGGGGAAGAAACCTTGGGCTTTCACGGCGTCGGTCAGTTGGGCGGGGTCTTTGCGTAACTCTGCACCGTTGATTCGGGCTAGCCGCATTTCTTCTTCGCCATTTGGCCCAATCAGTGCAGCGATCACTTGCTGACGTTTTAAGGCCACGCGCATGGCATCCTGGCCATAGATTAACAACCCGGTTTTGGCCGGGTCCGGCTTTGCGAAATAGCGGTTTGCCTCGCGCCCTGCCAGCTTCATGGATTGATCTGATCACTGGCCAGCAGAAGCCGGGCATAAACTTGATCCGCTAGGATGAACATCAGGCGTCGATTGGCGGCACGCTCTGCTGTGAGGGTGGCAACTGTGGTGCCTGTGGCCGCGTAGCTTGTGAAGTTTTCGATTTTGCCGGTAATGACAGTGTCGTCAGATTCTAGATCAACCAATTCATAGGTCAGCTGACCATGAATATTATGGCGCGTTGTGATCAGATCCGGCGTGATACCAACGGATTCCCTTGACAGTTTCAGCGCATAGGTAAGGGTCCAGCGGATATCTGTTGGTTGCCCAAGGCGTTCTTCCAAGCGCCGCGTGATGTCAAACTCGTTACGATCACTGGGGGCCATGATTTCAATCCGGCCCGGCAAAGCGGCTGCGTTTTCATCAGGGGTAAGCGCAGGCGTGAAGCCACAGCCCGTAAGGGCTGCGACAGTCAGGAGGATAGAGAGGCGTTTAAACAACCACATTAACAATGCGTCCTGGTACAACAATCAGCTTTTTGGGCGCACCACCATCGAGCACCTTTTGCACAGCATCATGGGCCAGAGCGAGTTTTTCAACCTCTTCTTTGCTCATATCCGCAGGAACGGTAATTTCCGCGCGGCGTTTTCCGTTGATCTGGATCGGCATGGTGACGCTGGCTTCAACCAAGAGGGCTTCATCTGCGATTGGCCACGGCGCGTTGAGGATCAGGCCTTCGCCGCCCAATAGTTGCCAGATATCCTCGGCGAGGTGGGGCGTCATGGGGGACATCAACTGTGCAAGCACCTTCATGGCGTCACGTTTCGCGCCAGCACCAGCTTTGGATTTCTGCAAAGTGTTGGTGAAGCCGTAAAGTTTGGCGATAGAAGCGTTGAACCCAAAGCTTTCCACTCCAAGCGTGACATCGCGAATGGCTTTATGGGTTTCGCGTAGCAGGTCTGAATCGGCTTCTTGTGTTCCCGCATCGGAAGCGGCGATTTCAGCAGCGATACGATAAACGCGCGACAGATGTTTGTGTGCGGCTTCGGCCCCGGACGCTGTCCATTCCACATCCCGTTCGGGTGGGGAATCAGAGAGAACAAACCAACGGGCTGTATCAGCGCCATAAGCATTAATGATCTCAATCGGATCGACCACGTTGTTTTTTGACTTCGACATCTTTGCTGAAGGCGTGACCTTCAACTGCTCGTCA
>MAAC01010190.1_pt1 | contig 98686 bp, 75 predicted proteins | sample 1115981 | NCBI WGS metagenome assembly MAAC01 (sample SAMN04961126, study PRJNA320927) | seawater metagenome | isolation source: sample BD02T64 sea water enriched with oil for 64 days | place: USA:Gulf of Mexico | collected 2013-07-27 | reverse complement strand
TATGGATAGGCACCAGGCATGATTGTTTTGAATCGAAACTTGCCAGCTTTGCCACTTTGGATAATAGCCCAAGACTGAAAATGTTCATCAACTGGCGCATCACTATTGTCATGGGGATGATGGTACTTGCCAAAGCTGTTGGCTTGCCATAAGTCTATGGTGGCATCTTCAACGGGATTAGAATTAGTATCAAGTACTTGCCCGTGTATTTCTATGATAGTACCTTTTGCTGTTCCTACTTTTCCTGCTACTTTAGTCAAATCAGCGTCTTTATCTTTTTGCGGAGTAAGTGGATAAAAAGGGCCTTCAGCATCTCTTGGTGTACTTGTTTGTGCACATGCACTGCTAGCGACTACCGCTCCCATGGTTCCCAATATACTCTTTTTTAAAAACGTACGACGATTATTAGACTTCATAACGATTTACCTTTTTTATTCAATATAATTGTTAAAAGAGTAGTGACAAAAAATAAATATGTCCTATTAAAAATCTATTATTTAGCAAGATAGAAATATTTTAGTTTTTTGAACTACAAATCGCGCTGATACATGGGTGCATATTAACTAAGAATTGTTGGTGGCTGTTGAACACTCTATTGGATTGGAGCTAAAACTTAGTTTCAACAGTAAATTATTGAGGAGTTTGAAGCTAACTAGCATCTGTAGAAAGGCGTGTTATGGCTACAGTCTATTGTTCGCTCATTACAGACAATGATGTTTAATATCTAAAGACTGCTGTAGTGGCTTTTATAACTATCAAATTTGACTGTACCTTTTAAATATAATTTGCCCGTTCAAGTTAGGGCAATTACATGCTAGGGCATTGGCACATAACGAAACCCTGCGCCATAAGTGGTTTCTATTAAATTGTGCTCTATGCCAAGCGAACGGAATTTTTTGCGAATGTTTTTGATATGGCTATCAATGGCTCGATCTGAAATGTCACGATCGTTTTTATAAGCCAGTGATATAATTTGTTCTCTGGAATAATTCCTGCCTGGGTTTTGCATTAATAAACTCAACAAGGAGAATTCTAAGTTGGTTAATTTTGTTGTTTGGGTTTGGTAATTTAGACTAAATCCTGACTTATCCAAATAGAGCCCTGTATTGGTAATTTCTACTCCTTTACCATATCGCTTTAATATTGCTTTAATACGTAGCATCAATTCTTTAGCACTAAACGGCTTGCAGACATAATCGTCAACCCCTGACTGAAGGCCGGTAATTCGATCATTTTCAGTCTTTTTTGCCGTAAGCATGATAATGGGCACATCTGAAAACTGCCTAATATCTTGGCAACATTCCACCCCATCTTTAACAGGCAACATAACATCTAAAACAATAATGTCAGGCATTTCAAGCTTAACAACCTCAACAACTCTTTCACCTGAATTCAACACAATTGGTTGATAGCCATTATTAGTCGCATACTTTGCAACCTGAGCAGCTATTTCCGGTTCATCTTCAACAATTAAAACTTTTATCATTTCAACTCAATAATGTTTGCAACGAAGTAATATTTAACCAATTGATTTGCTGAGAAAAGCCAAATACATTCTCTTTACATATTAACTAACTAAATAAAATGATTCTAGAATATTTTAAAAGGGAAAAATATTAACAAATCAAAATGACTTTTCATATTATTCAACCTCCAATGCTAAATGCCAATCAGCTTGTTATTCTGAACTCCTTTGTCTAAACAAAAAAGGCAGCGCGCTAATGCTATACACCAACGAACTGCCTTGTTTTTTTAGCTAATGCTTAAAAAGAATATTTTAATGTCCCAGCAATTTCTCTTCCAGATTCAGTGCTATAATCTAGCGATGAATCTACTGCATGGCCTGCAGCATTACTGTATTGAACATAGGCTTTATCTAATATATTAGTCATCGACAAATTAAGTCGTAAGTCATCATTTATTTGCATATGGAATAACCAATCAATACTTCCATATCCCGCAATTTTTGCATTACCTTCATTAACCTTATTCATTTTGTCAGCCCAGTTGACTATAAGTTCTGTAGACCAAGTGTCACCGTCGAAATTAACGCCAACATTGCCCGATAACGGACTAATACTTTGAATATAGTCGCCAGTTTCATCATCGGTACCATCTTGATATGCCGCGTTTAAATATATACTGATATTATCCCCAACTAGATATTCTAAACCGACTTCAGCGCCTTTAATGGTTACCGCATCAATATTTTTATATTGAAATAAGGAGACATCACTTTCAAGACCTGAGTATGGGTTGGTATATTTTTCAATGCCCACAAAAGCCGTTTCAAGAAAGTTATCATAACTAGAATGAAAAATTGCCGCATTATAAATAACATTACCTTGTTGACCACGTAAGCCAAGTTCAATGCTTTCACTTTCTTCTGGTGCTAAATCATCTGCGGCTGGCACAACTTTATAGCCATATAATGAGTTATCATGATCAATATAGGCTAAGTCATATGCTGGTACCTTAAAGCCCTGACCTATTTGTGCAAACACCACGGCCATATCTTTTACCTGATAAAGTGCGGCTAAATTAAAAGAAATTTGGCTTTCATCGTAACTTTTGTAAAGGGAGCCATCTTCCTTGGTCGCACTTTTGGGATCCATTTCATAAATGTCAAAACGCGCTCCAGGGGTAACCACTAAATCACCCTCGAGTAGGGTAATTTCGTCATTGATAAAGAAGCCAGCACGAAACACTTCGGTTTCTGGAAATTTTTCATCTGCTTGCGGATAGCCATTCTTAGGAGTACCGTCTACTGAATATAGTTTTTCTACGGTACGTGTTGAAGTAGACTTTTCGAAATCTAATCCATAGCCAAATGTATGAGTTTCATTAAATTCGATACTCGCATTTGATAATAGACCAACAGTATCTTGTTCATATACAGAGGTATTCCACATATCTCTTAGTTCAATCAGTGGAAAACCAAAATTAGCATCTATGTCTATTTGGCCATATTCAACATCAGTTTGCTCGGTGCTATTAACATAAAAAGAAATATTTGTTACATCATATAAGAACGTACCTGTTTCATTATGATATTGTAATTGAAATGCCTTGTTATCTTTTTCACTTGAGCTATTTTCTTGGACAATGTTATACCCTGGTAGCCCCCTAAAATATTGTAACAAGCCATTGGCTACCAAACCTTCCACATCTTGTTGCCATATATCGGCAGTGAAATTGATATAATCTATGCCATTGATATTATATTTACTTTTAAACAATACACTCGTTGAAGATATATCAAGTGCAGGTTTTGTATCATAATAATTTTGCTCTTCTTCACCTTCACGAACATTGATATTCAATAAGTTTTCAAAACTTCCTGCTTGCAGTGCTAACGTAGCACCCAGGTTATTTTGCTTACCATCGGTGTTATTGCTCAATTTAATATTGCCGGCAAAATTCTGGCCAGCACGCAAGTAATCGCTAGCATTTTTAGTGGTAAAGACCACAATACCCGCCAAAGCATCTGAGCCATATAATGAAGATGCCGCCCCTTTTGCTACTTCAACTTGCTTTAATGTATCGGTTTCGATAAAGCCACGACCGACAATATCATTTAGACCATTAGCACCATACCCCTCATTCATGCGCATCCCGTCTTTAATCATAAGCACACGATCACCGCCCATTCCACGTACGGTAAAGTTTTGAGCACCGCCTGCAGCACCCGTTACATTCACGCTTGGATCATATTTAAAAAGTTGACTCATATCGTTTATGACTTGTTTTTCTAGGTCTTCAGAGGTAACAACCGAAATACTACCCGCAACGTCCTTTAATTTTTTTTCTGTACGAGATGCACTAACTACAATAATTTCAAGATCTTCAATTGTATCATCTGGAGTGTACGCATAAGCATTAGGTAATAAGACAAATGATGATGTTATAGCTATTGCTAATGCCGATTTTTTCACGCTTTTCATGTTTTTCATTCCTGTTAATTGTTATGTAAACAAACCACTGTCAAACAGGACAATTTAGACAATAGGTTTTGATGCCGCCTATGATACAGAATCAAATGCGATTGTAAATGATAATGATTACTGTTTGCATTATATTTTTATTTAAAGTACATTAGCGCTAATTTTTCAGGCATTCTGCCTCTTACTTTCAACAGGCTTTTTAATGAATATCCAACCTATAGAATCAATGATGGCTAAAGTGTCAACATTTCTTATGACTCCAGTGATACTGGCAATTGTTTTACTACTTACTTACGCAGTATTTACCTTAGGTCGCTTTCTATCTCAGTACACGATGAGAAAACGAAATGCCCTTACTTATGTAAAACAAATCAGTCAAAAGCAAAGTCATTATTTAACTGGCTATCCGGTGCATAATTATTTTGTTGGTAATCCTGATGCTTGTGAAGATGAATTAGAGGTTTTTGCGCTGAAAAAACTGGAAACATTACGTATAGTCACTCGTATTTCACCAATGCTAGGATTAATTGCCACCATGATCCCAATGGGGCCCGCACTACAAGCCATGGCTGATGGCAATATTCAAGGCATTAGCGAAAACCTCATTATTGCCTTTGCGGCTGTTATTTGGGGGTTGACGATTTCTACGCTAACTTTCTGGCCTGCTTCGGTAAAAAAACGCTGGTGCGCTCAAGAACTCATTAATATTCGAAAGCTTAAAGGCGAGCAATTAGGGACGGCAATATAATGCGCTTTCTTGATGAAGATGAAGAGCTAAATCCTATTGTAAGTGCAGTGAATTTAGTTGATGTGTTTTTAGTCATCATTGCTGCTTTACTGATTGCCCTTGCCCAAAATCCACTAAATATATATTCAACGGACGAAGTCACTGTAATAAAAAATGCTGGCAAGCCCAATATGGAGATGATTGTTAAAAAGGGCAAAGAGATTAAGCAATACAAGTCTAATGGTGCCATAGGGAGTGGCGAAGGTAATCGAGCTGGTGTCGCTTATAAAATGGCCGATGGAAGCTTTGTCTATGTACCTGAAAATGGCGAAAACAGCCAGAAAATTCAATAACGAGAATTAGAAATGAGAATATTACTTTCCTTAACTTTATTACTATTAAATAGCATCTTCTTCACTATATTACCTGTTAATGCTCAAACTCAAGCAAGCAGCGAAGCACCTAAAGTAATGATAATGATGTCCGGCCATGCCTCAAAACCTAAAGGAGATTTACTAGCAGATTTAGCAAAAGAACAGCCCTTTGAATTGATTAACTTTAATGCGAGAGGTAAATCTGAAGCTGAAATTAAAGCGCAATGGCAAAATGCAAAGCTTATCATGTTGGATGGCATAAACCCTGCGTTGTCGAAATTTATGTTTGCTAAATACGAAAGCTATCTTGAAGAATATCCACACATCCCGGTTATTTCTTTAGGTGATTTGAGTAATAAAAAGACCAACCAAGGATTAACTCAAACTCAGCAAACAAAGCTTGGCCAATATTATGGAAATGCGGGCCGAGATAATTATACCAACATGATGAGCTACATTAGCAATAAAGTACTAAATAACAATATAAATATTGATGTTAATGCTCCGGTGATAGTACCAAGTACCGGCCTTTATCATCAAAATTTCGCCACAAAACTAACCAAAGATGAGCAAGTGTTTTTTACTTGGCTATCGCCCACAAAAAGCACGCCAGTTATTGCTATTGGCGTGTATCGCAGTGTTGTTGATCATGAGCAACAACAGGTTATTGATGCCCTTATACACGGTCTAGAACAAAAAGGTGCTAAAGCTTTTGCTTTTTATTTTGATGATGCCGCCGACATTGATTATTCCTATACGGATTTACTACTTGATGAACAAGGTAACAGCAGGGTTAACTTGTTGATAAATTATAGAACATTACACTATATTAAAAAACGTAGAGATGAATTTGAGAAGATTGGCGTGCCGGTTTTACATGCACTCAATTATACTGAGGGTGATGAAGCAGCATTTAATGATGATCACGCCGGTATTTCTCCATCATTGACACCATTTTTCCTCGTGATGCCAGAAGATACTGGCAGTACTGACCCTACCATTATTGCCGCTACTGAAAATGGCGAAAAAGTGGTCATGCCGGCACAATTGAATGCGTTAATCGAACGAGCATTTCACCATGCCCGTTTATCGATAACGCCAAACAAAGAGAAGAAAGTAGCAACCTTTATTTGGAACTACCCCCCGGGTGAAAAAAACATCGGTGCAGCATTTCTAGACGTGCCCTCGTCTATTGAGCAAATTGTTAAAGCGATGAAAATAGAAGGCTATGTTGTCAATGTCAAAGATGCTGAAGAGTTGATTGAATCTGCAGGAAAACTGCTAAGGCCCTTTTATCGTGGTGAAGAGGTCAGTAAGTTGATCGAACAAGACTTGGCCGATTACCTACCATTGTCCACTTATAATAATTGGTTTGATAAATTGCCTGAGTCAGTAAAGAAACCAATTAATGACCGCTGGGGTTTACCAGAAGAAAACAGTTTACTAACTGATCACAATGGTAAACAAGCTTTTGTAATCCCTCGAATGAATTTAGGCAATTTAATTGTGTTACCTCAAGGGATGCGTGGCAAAGATGCAAAAGAACATAGCGCTCTTTATCACAGTACAAAAACACCTATCAATCATGCTTATATGGCTTTTTACCTCTATGCGAGAGAAACCTTTGGTGCTGATGCTTTTATTCACTTAGGTACACATGGCTCTCAAGAATGGTTAACGGGTAAAGAGCGCGGTTTGTCTGTTTATGATGCGCCTAATTTAGCTATAGGTAATTTGCCGGTATTTTATCCTTATATTATTGATAATGTAGGTGAAGCAATGCAAGCTAAACGCCGTGGGCGTGCAACTATGATTAGTCATCTCACGCCGGGTTTTGCTAAAGCGGGCTTATATACTGAAGTTGCCGAACTCAATGAATTAATCAGTAATTATATGATGCTTGAGCAAGGTCAAACAAAACAAAACACCCAAACAAACATATTAACATTAGCAGAAGAATTAAATATTTTAACGGATTTAAAGCTGACTAGAGCCAATGCAGAAAATAATTTTGATGCAGATATTATTACTATTCAAGATCACTTAAATGAACTTTCACAACAAAGCCAACCTTTAGGAGTGCATACCTTTGGTTTGCTACCAAAGTCGTCGCATTTATATACTACTATCTTGCAAATGTTGGGGGATGCGTTTAGCCAGCGCGCTGAAATCTACGAACAGAAGCATAATTTAACCTTGCCTGTGCTAGAACAAAAAGATGAACGAGCAGTTCAGCAGCTTGAAGCAATAACCGGTTTTCAGCTATTAAAAACCTACCTTGCAGGAACTATCACTAATAAGATACTGCCTGATTTGCCAGAGCAACTTGCACATGATCTTGCTCAAGCTAAAAATTACTGGGATAACTTTCAATCGATTGCTGAAACAGAAAACCTAATGCGAGCGTTAAATGGTGAGTATATTAAGGTTAGTCATGGTGGCGACCCGATCAGAAACCCAGATGTAGCACCAACAGGCAGAAACTTAATTGGCTTTAACCCTGCCAAAGTGCCAAGTAAAGAAGCGTATCAAGCCGGTGTGACTTTAATGGAGCAGACCATTGATGACTATGTGGCTAAGCATGGTCGTTACCCTGAAAAGCTAGCTTTCTCCTTGTGGTCACTTGAAACCATGCGTCACCAAGGCGCCTTAGAAGCTCAAGTGTTACACGCCCTAGGTTTAAAGCCTAAATGGAACCAGCAAGGTAATGTAGTAGGTACTGAAATCATTGAATATAAAGATCTGGGTAGGCCTAGAATTGACGTTACTATTACGGCGACAGGCCTATACCGAGATGCTTTCCCAAATGTGATGCTGTGGTTAGCAAAAGCGATAGACAAAGTGGCTAAAATGAAAGAAGACAACAATTTTGTCTATCGACATGCAAACGCGCTTAAAGAAACGTTATTAGCCGAAGGGAAATCTGCTGAGGATGCAAACTACTTATCCTCTATTCGCATATTTTCAAACGAAATAGGGAATTATGGTACCGGTTTAGCCGGAGCAAGTTTAGCTTCAGATACGTGGGAAGATGATAGCAAGCTCGCTAATTTGTATCTTAATCGAATGGGCTATGCCTTTGGTAGTGATGAAAAACGTTGGAGCGAAAATGTTGCAGATTCAGCGCTATATTCGAAAGTACTTTCTGGCACTGACGCAGTTATTTTTTCTCGCTCAACGAATCTATACGCATTAATGACAAACGACGATCCATTCCAATATTTTGGTGGTATCGGGCTTGCTGTTCGTCATCTTGATGGCAAAACACCAGAAATGTACGTGTCTAACTTACGCCGTAAAGACAACATTAAAGCACAAACTATGGAGCATTTCTTAAATCAAGAAATGCGCAGTCGATACTTTCATCCTCGTTGGATTCAAGCCATGCAAGAAGCTGGTTATGCTGGTGCAACTGTCATGCTTGATCGAATGAATAATATGTGGGGCTGGGAAGTAATGACACCTGAAGCTGTCCGTGACGATCAATGGCAAGAATTTTTTGACGTGTATGTAAAAGACAAATATAACCTCGACATGCGTGAATTTTTTGAAAAAAATAATGCTCATGCTATGGCGCAAATCATAGAGCGTATGCTTGAAGCTGAGCGGAAAGGTTACTGGAACACAGATGAAGTAACCATCAAGACTTTGGTTAAAACATATGCTGAACTTGCAAAAACATTTGATGTTGTAACTGACAATACCAAATTTAATGAAAATTTGAAGCAACAAGCAATCGGTTTTGGTTTAGCAGCACTTTTACCTGAAATGAATACCGCAAAGGCAGAGCCACCAGTTACTAATCAACAATCAAAACTTGATAACAAAGCAGAACAAGTAACCGGACAAAAACTTGAAGAACAGCACAAGCAAGTAGATGCAAGCAAACAAGACTACACTTGGCTTTATTTGCTGGCCTTTATATTTATTGCTGGTTTTTTCAGTAATTTTATCAAGCCTAAAGCAAAGCACGCTACCATTATTAAATTTAAGAAAGCGGCTTAAAAGCTGCCTTGTTATGAGTGAAAATGGTAAATTGGCGTTATTAAAAGGCATGGAACCTATGCCTTTTTATCATTCTAGCTTTTAAAAAATTGTTATAATTTTAAAGAGCAAACCTCGCGATTTATGCTAAAAATGGTATTATTTTGTCAATGCTGTTTTTTAGGTAGTAAACTCATTGGCCAAAATTCTAATTATTGAAGATGACGTAGATATTGCTAAGCTCGTTGCTGGTTTCTTTCATGCTGCTAACTTTTCCACACATATAGTTCATAGCGGTGGCTTAGCCATTCAAGCGGTAAAAGAACATCAACCAGATTTAATTATTTTAGATATCATGCTGCCTGTTAAAGATGGCATTGCATGCTGCACTGAAATAAGAGCATTTAGCGATGTGCCAATCATTATGCTGACCGCAAAAACTGCAGAGCAAGATAGGCTAGCGGGTCTTAGTATTGGTGTTGATGATTATGTCTGTAAGCCATTTAGTGCACCAGAGCTAGTAATGCGAGCCCAAAACATATTAAAAAGAGCTTCCGGTAAACTCAGCAATGATGGCTGGAAAGTAAATGCAGACATGCAAACTGTCAGCCTTAATAATGCCGATATAAGCCTTACCAAGTATGAGTTTTCTTTATTTAATCTATTATACCAATCTCCTGGACGTGTTTATTCTCGCGAGCAACTATTAGAGTTTGCTTTTGCAGACCATAGAGATACCTCTGACAGAGCCATTGATAACCATGTGAAAAATATTCGTAAACAGCTTAAAAATGCCGGTGTTTCACAAGTTGTAGTCGAGTCTGTCTATGGTTTAGGCTACCGCTTTAAAAAAGACTAACATACAAGTGGCAAAGCAATAGTAACTTTTATGCCTCCTAAATCACTCTTTTCAGCATAAATTTCGCCATGATGCAGCTCTACTATGCCTTTTGCTATAGACAAGCCTAATCCTGAACCTCCAGTGTCACTGTTTCTCGAATTGTCTGTTCTATATAGTCGTTCAAATAAGTGTGGCAAAGCCTGAGTAGGTACACTTGGCGCTGAATCTTCAAGGCTGAGCATAAGCTGCCCTCCTTCTACTCTAGTAATTAACCTGACTTGTCCTGGTGCATCGGTATATTTCATGGAGTTTTGCATTACATTTAAGAATACTTGTTGTAACCTGCGAAAATCTCCGTTAAAAGTGAGTGATTGCGTAATTTGATTATCAAAACTAAAGGACAATTGATGTTGCTTAGCAATGGCACTTATATCAAGAATGACATCGTTGATACTTCGGTTAACATCAATTGTTTTCATCGTTAACTGCAAGGTATGTGAGTCAATACGAGCAAGTTGATAGATATCTTCAATTAATCTATCTAGACCCGCCATTTTTTCATATAGTTTATTATATGCAGCACTTTTGTCTGTACTGATATTATATTCGAGAGCTTGTATTTGTAATTTAATCACTGATAATGGTGTGCGTAATTCATGGGATATATCGGTAAAAAGCTGCTGTTTCTCTGTTAATGATTTGTTTGCTAAGGCTTGTTTTTCCTGATTAAAACGTTGTCTTGAGTAATGAAGGTACATGGATATAAACAATAATAATCCAATAATAATGGCCACGCTCATCACAAATTTTAAACTAGACTGCTCTTGCTGTAATAAAGCTTCCTGTAAGGATTTTTCTGCCGTTAGTAAATTTATCTGACTATTCTTACTAACATTGTCTAATGATTGTTCAAGTAAGGATGAGCGGTAAGAGTAAATGTCTTTTAAATATTCTATTTGCGTTGATTGCAAATCTCTCTGTAAGACCAATGCTTGAGGATAATGCTTTTGCAGTTCCAATATCATAATCAAGTTTTCTAGAGCAACAATCCATTTAGGATAAATTTTATGCTCTGTTGAATAGCTAATGACTTGATTAAAATACACTTGCGCTGGCTCTAATTTCTCTAGCCCTAATAATGCCTTCCCTTTAGATAACTTTACTGCATTGAGCAATTCATTTTCTTTCAGTTGCGTTAATGTTTTTTCAGCAACCGTCAACGCTTGCAAAGCTTGAGGAAACTCTTTTTTAGCTAAATATACATTGCCAATACTACTGTGAGACCAAGCGATATGTCGCTCAACTTTCATATTAGTGAATGTAGTTAAACTAAGATGAGAGTACTCCATTGCCTTCTTATAATCTTTATTGCCCAAGTAGCTTTGTGCTAGTTTAATTTGACTATGGCCTATATCACTTAAGTTACTTGCTTTGACATCAAGCTGGTAAGCAAGCGTGAAAAACTTTATTGCTTCAGGATAATTTTCTAAATCTAAATACCTGTGTGCAAGTGAGTAATACTCACCGGCATTTTTTGAAAACCCATCATGCTCAGCATTGATATTATTAAAGGCCTGTAACTCCAAACTTAAGGCTTCTTGATATAAGCCAAGCTGCGAATATATGGTAGACATGGTACTATTCACATGATCTAACTCTGTAAAAAGTTCATGTTGAATCGCAATATTTTTCGCTTGTTTTGCCGCACTAATGGCTTGCTGATATTTTCCAATAGAGCGCAAACAATAAGCGGAACGTCTTAACGCGCGAGATTGATATTCATACATATTGAGTGCGAAAAATTTTTCTAAGGCATCCGCTAGGGGAACTAAGGCTTGCATATACATGCCTTTATTTTTTAGTAACAAACCTTTCTCGTACAAAACAATCGCTAAATATTCAGCTAGCTTCTCTGTTTCGGCGTGTTTTGATAAGGTATTGAGCGCCTTTTCTACTTGTGAGTAATTAGATGCTGCTTGGTAAGTATTTATCAATACAACTAAATATTCAGCTTTTAAAATATCGTCATTTGCACGTTCCACATCCACGCGTAAGTGCTTTAGAGCTCGAATTTTATCATTGCTGTTTTCGATGCTTTTAGTTGCTTGAATCTGCTCATTTAACGTCTGAGCAAATGTTATAAGAGGGGTTAGAAATAAGAAAACGAGCAGCGCAAGTCTTTTACTAGAAAGGAGTACTACATTATTAAAAAAAATAATACTTCTCCTTTGTATTTGATTAATTGTCGTCACACTAAGATGACAAAAATCTATCTTAGAATTTTGCCACCTAATAATACACCCGACAAAGTATTGGACTAAACAGGAACAAATTACCCCATGTTAATCTCTAATTTTAATGTTGGGTTCGAGGTCTATTTCACCAGCGCAATCAACAGTAGCAACTTTTTCGCCGCTAATAAAGATGGCAAAAGATGTTAAACCTTTACCACGAATAAATTTTAATAAATATCCGTATTGTGACAGTTCAGCAGCAGAATATTTCTGTGCGAGTGTTAGTCTTCCGTAACAAGCATTGTACTTTAATTGATGTAACCTACGTTCTTCATCACATAAATCAACAGGTGTATTTCTACTGGTTGACTCTTTTAAAATGTTTAATTGTGCTTGCATAACTTAATCATACTTCGGTTAAGGTAAGCAATAGACTAGCAACTAAATATGGAGCAAATGTGTAGTTTTTATAATAAGAAGTTTCTCAAAGTAAATGTTGTGCATGGAATGACAAGTGCTGCCCTATAAAGCTGCTAATAAAATAATAACTATGGTCATAACCATCTACCTGCACATAATGTAAAGGATAAGCAGAGCTTTCCGCTGCTTTTGCTAATGCAGCAGGCATTAATTGCTCCGCAAGGAAATTATCATCACTACCTTGATGTACTAAGGCCGGTATTTTCTGCTGTGCTTTCGCCATCAGCACACTAGCATCGTACTCTTGCCAAGTTGACTCATTGCTTCCTAAATAATGAGCAAAAGCCTTTTTACCCCAAGGAGCATTTACAGGGTTACAAATAGGACTAAATGCCGATACCGAACAGAAACGCTCAGGGTTCTTTAACGCTATCATTAATGCACCATGACCTCCCATGGAATGACCGCTAATTGCCCGTTTATCTGTGACAGGAAAATGCTGTTCAATTAATGTTGGCAATTCCGTTACTACATAATCATACATTTGATAGTTTTTTTGCCAAGGAGGCTGCGTTGCATTGACATAAAAGCCAGCCCCTAAACCAAAGTCATAATCCCCATTTTCATCATCCGGTACATCTTCACCACGCGGGCTGGTATCTGGTGCAACAATGGCTACTCCTAATTCTGCAGCCATTTTTAATGCACCAGCTTTTTGCATAAAATTTTCATCGGTACAGGTCAACCCTGATAACCAATACAGTACGGGCACTTTATTAATGTCACTTGCTTGCGGTGGTAAATATAGTGCAAAGCGCATAGTACAATTGGTAGTACTTGATTGATGGGTAAACTGATAATGCCAGCCATCAAACGCCTTGTTTTTACTAAGCGGAGAAATTGTCATTTATTTATCCATATGAATGACTGTGCGTATGCTTTTACCTTCATGCATTAAGTCAAACGCTTCATTTATGTGCTCTAATCCCATGGTATGGGTGATAAAATCATCTAACTTAAACTCGCCTGCAAGATAGCGCTCAACATAGTCAGGCAATTCGCTGCGCCCTTTTACTCCACCAAAAGCGGTGCCTCGCCATACTCTACCAGTTACCAATTGAAATGGTCGAGTAGATATCTCTTGTCCTGCTCCCGCAACACCAATAATGACTGATTCGCCCCAGCCTTTATGACAGCATTCTAACGCGGAACGCATGACATCAACATTACCTATGCATTCGAACGAGAAATCCACCCCGCCATCAGTCATTTCGACAATAACGTCCTGAATAGCTTTATCAAATTTTTTCGGGTTAATGCAATCTGTTGCTCCTAGCTTTTTCGCTAATTCATATTTTGATTCATTTATATCAATGGCAATAATACGGCTAGCTTTCGCCATAGCCGCGCCAATTACAGCCGATAATCCAATACCGCCTAAACCGAAAATAGCGACGGTATCCCCTGCTTTCACTTTGGCAGTATTCATCACTGCGCCCATGCCCGTGGTAACTCCACAGCCAAGCAAACATACCTCTTCTAAGGGAGCTTGTGGATTAACTTTCGCTAATGAGATTTCGGGTAAAACAGTATATTCAGAAAACGTTGAACAGCCCATATAATGGTAAATAGGTTTGCCATTTTGATAAAAACGCGTGGTGCCGTCAGGCATCAAACCTTTACCCTGAGTTTCTCGGATTTTTTGACAAAGGTTGGTTTTTCCCGACAAACAAAACTTACATTCACCACACTCAGGTGTATATAACGGAATAACATGGTCACCAACCTGAACACTAGTAACACCATCGCCAATTTGTTCAACAATTCCACCACCTTCATGGCCTAAAATAGCAGGAAAAATGCCTTCAGGATCGTCACCCGATAAAGTAAAGGCGTCAGTATGACAAACACCTGAAGCAACAATTTTAACTAATACTTCACCTGATTTTGGTAACATCACATCTACTTCTTCAATAGATAATGGTTGCTTTGGTCCCCAAGCAATTGCAGCTTTTGATTTAATGAAGTTTTCACTCATGATAAGTTTCCTTATTTATGGATAGATTTTGAGAAAATCACTCTTTAATAGATGATAAAGACTTGAATCAAAGTTCGGTATTTTCTTCTTTATTCCACAGTTTTTGATTGGTTTTTGCTGAAAAGAACTCATTGGCATACCAACAGCGAGGTAATAAATCGAGCTCTTGTCTTTCTTTATAATTTGATGCTAACAACTCTAATATTTCATTTAGACGTTCTTTACTTAATTTCGCTACTTTCTTCGCCATATGAGGAAAGTACAAGTTATTCTTTTTCTTCACCGTAATATTATGACCATGACTTATAAAAGTTAATTTACGTGTCGCCATTCTACACAAGGCATGATGAGGATCAGGCGGGTAAAGTCGATTGACAATAGCATATTCATAACAATCAGCTTGATGTCCCATTTCGTCTTCCGGCATAAATATAACGCCATAGCCTTGTGGAAATATACCGGTAATTTGATAAAGCGCATCAACGGCTTGTTGTGAGCAGGCACCTAATTCTGCACTTTTATTTAACACCTGGTAGACCTTAGGTAACACCTTGTAATTATAGTTATCTTTAGTTGATAAAATAATCGAAGTGTAAATTTGTGGCACTTTGAGTAAATTGCCCAAGCCTTGTTTAGCTTTGAAACTACCCGCAATTAATTTTTTAACAAATTGGTGCTTGTGTTGTTCATCAAGTACAAATTGGTCTCGCTCGGCTTTTGAATTACCAACATAGGTAGGAATGCCAAGACCCGTAGATATGTATGAGAGAGTTTGCTTATGATTTATCTGCAGTAATTTTTTCTTATCTTCTAAATCTAACAAGCGGTTAGGATCTAAATTACCTTCTTCGCCATACAATATATCTCGGCCTTGCGCATGATATAAGCCTATATCTTGTACAAGTGCCGCCATAATAAGGGGCATTTTTATTAAGTCGTTAAAGCGTAACCGTGCACTCTTATCATAATCATCATAAGTTTGCCCTTCAAATTCAGCCAAAACTTGTGTAATAAAAGGATCATCAATTTCATTATTTACGATGAGTTTATCAAGTAATCGTAAACTTAAAATGGCCTTGTAGAGTGCTTTGCATTGTTCATTATGTTTTGCAACTTTTTTGCCCTCTGTAGGGCATATTAGCTGAATGGTACCGAGTAATTGAGCGGACTTTCGATTGTTTTCTTCAAAGCTGTTGCCTTCAGCTAATTCTAATATTTCATAACAAATAGTTTGAAGGTGACTATTCCGCTCAGTTTGTTCTAATTTAAATAGCGCTTGGCTTTCATCAGTTATTGCTTCGTCAGTAGCAACAAAATCATGATTACTAAAAAATTTAATTGCTCGCTCAACCACTGAATCTTTTAGAAAGCTTCGACCATATATTTTGGCAAGTAGCAATTGCACCTGTCGAGTATAATGTGTTTGATTTGAAGGAGCTTTAGCCATTTATCTATTTAATTAATTTAAGATTAAAACTAATAATGCTAGAAAAAACAAAACTAAGCAACAGCAACAAAGCGCGAATGTAATATCTCGCTAACTGTTTGAATGCACTTCCTTGTTTCATAGCTCGACTCTAATTTAGTTGAAGGTATTATGGAGTTTAGTAAGTATAGCAAAACTATAAATTAACTCGCTAACAAGTTTAACTTTTTATTGAAAAGCAGCTTTTAATATCACTATCAATTAATACCTTTTATTTTTACTTGGCTCTGCTTATGCGCTAATTGCTGGCAAATATTCACTAAATCAGAATGAATACCTCCGGCTGTCACATCCCTACCCGCCCCCGGGCCGCGAATAATTAATGGATTGTCTTGATACCAACCACTGGTTATTTGAAAAATATTGTCACAAGGTGTCAGGCTGGCAAAAGCATCTGTTTGTGGTAGCACTTCTAAGCTCACTTGGGCTTTGATCTTACCGTTATCTTTTACTGTGAGACGGGCAACATAACGAATACAGCAATCTTTAGCCTTAGCATTTGTTAAGGCGTCAGCAAAAAACTGATCCAAGTCACTTACTTGTGCTAGAAAAGCTTCGATGCTGATGTCTTGTAATGATGATGGCACTAGGTTTTTACAATCAATATCAGCTAATGATAATTCAAAGCCAGCCATGCGGGCTAAGATTAATAATTTACGCTGTACGTCACGACCCGATAAATCTTCCCTTGGATCAGGCTCGGTAATACCTTGATCTAGCGCGTTAAGAAGCAGAGTCGAAAAAGCCGTTGAACCATCATACGTTTCAAAAAGCCATGATAAGGTGCCAGAAAAAATGCCCGCAATCGCTGTGATTTGATCCCCGCTATTATTCAAATCATTGATAGCATAATTTATCGGTAAACCTGCACCAACGGTAGTATTGCCAAGCCAAATACTATTATTTTCATCGGCAGTATTTACTAATAAGTTATATTGCTCAGTACTCGCAGAGGCCGCCCATTTATTGGCTCCAATGACATGAATACCTTGAGCCAGAAAGTCTTTATATAATAAGCTAAAGTCTTCACTTGGCGTAATATCCACAACAATTAATTCATCATAGGGATGGTTACTTAACCAAGATAATAATTGTTGATGATCATAGTCTTGAGCATCTTTATGAAAGAGTGCTAATGACTGATTTACATCAATACCATCATTATTAATCAAAGCTTTTTTAGAAGACAATAAGCCAACTAAATGGATATTCTCTAGTACATAAACACGATTTAATTGGGCAGGGAGTAGCTCTAAAAAGCGTTGTCCTATATTTCCTAAGCCTGCGACAACTACACCGATATGGCGTGCGTCTTTGGTCATGTCATGATGCACATTATTAAGTAACTCTGTACTACATGGCTCTGGCAAAATAGCGATAATGCTATGGCTATTTTCACTAGCAATAAAGGACAAAGGTTTAACACTTTGTAGTGATCTTTTAAAACACGCTTTTACATCACCACGTTGCGAAACTTTATGACCAACAGCCGCAATTATCGCAGCAGGTTGAAATTTTACTTGCGTATATTGCCCAGCTAAATATTGACTTAAGGCGTTTTGCTGATCTTGACGAATAATCAATTGCGTGTGTTTTTCATCAACAGTGATAGGCGCAAATTCTTGAACTATTTTTGTTAAAAGCTCACCAGTGAAGCTTTTCGATTGTGCTAACAGTAAATCATTTAAAAAAGTGACCGATAATTCTTGTTTAGCAATTTGGCCAAACTTACCTATTTCGGTCCCCGTAACTTGAGCGTCAAAGCTGCTAGCAACATGTAAATGACAATGGTGTTCTAGGCTTTCATTCACTAAAGGTGTTAAGGTTTTTGGGTGTAAAACAGGGTTACCCAAACGGCCTAACTCTTTGGCTACGCCGTTAGGCAAACGATGTAATTTTCGTGCATTAGGCACCACACGGGGATCGGCACTGTAAATACCGTCAACATCTGTCCATAGAGTTACATTTAAAGCTCCTAATAAAGAGGCCATAATAGTCGCTGAATAATCGCTACCATTGCGCCCTAGGGTACATGTACGTCCTTGAGCATCCTGACAAATATAGCCTGTTATTACCGCTAGTTTACCAAATTGACATCTTTGTTTGAGCTTAGCAGCACTTAATGATTGATCAACATTGCCATTTTGCTCGTTATCAATGACTAAAAAGTCACGGGAATCAATGCTATTACTTGGGCATACCTTTTCATTCAGCAAAGCCGATAATAATCGAGCTGACCAAACTTCACCGAAGCTTAAAATATCGTTATGATGACTCAACAAGTCACCCTGTAACCAAGTATCTAGTTGTTTAAAGTCATGACTTAAGGCCTTAATGAGCTGTTCAGCATAACTCGCTTTTAATAAACAAGTGATCAATTCTGATTGCATGGCATGCAAATCTGCTAAGGTCTTTGTGAACTCTCTAGCGAGCGAGTCTTTTGATGAAGGCTCTTGTGCAGATTCTTTGGTAGATATGATCGTAGCAATAGAATAAAGCGCAAATAATTTATCTGTGGTTTTGCCATTAGCGGAGACCACAATAATGTCATTAAGCTGACAATTTTTTTGAATAATTTCCACTACTCGCGCAATACATTCAGGTGTAGCCAAGGAGCTACCACCGAATTTGTGCACATGAATAGCATGCTTGGCTAATTGATTTTCAGCTTGTTCATCGGCATTTAATTCAAACTGCCAATCATTTGCTAGGGTCACTACTTGGGTCATTTCATTCTCAATCTTTTACTGTGCTCTAATCTAAAGTTGGCTTTTGCTTAAGCCATTGGCTAAATCGGCCAAGATGTCATTGATATCTTCAATGCCTACAGAAATACGCACTAAAGAATTGGTAATGCCAGCTTCAAGTCGAGCAGACTCTTCCATACCTGCATGAGTCATGGTTGGTGGGTGATTAATTAAACTTTCAACTCCACCTAGAGACTGCGCTAAGGTAAATAGCTCTAAGTTAGCAAATAATTTTTTCACTGCCGCTACGCCACCTTTGAGATCAAAGCTCAACATGGCGCCAAATCCTGCTTGTTGTTTCTTGGCAATCTCATGACCTGGGTGATCTTCAAAACCAGGAAAGTAAACATTGTCAATGGCGTTATGATCTTTCAAAAAGCTCGCTACCTGCAAAGCATTCTCTTGATGCTGCTTCATTCTAATTGGCAGTGTTTTTAAACCGCGTAAGGCTAAAAAGCTATCAAAAGCACTACCGGTAATGCCGATACAATTCGCCCACCAAGCTAATTCTTCACCAAGCGCTTGCTCTTTGGTAACCAGCACACCACCAACCACATCACTATGGCCGTTAATATATTTGGTAGTGGAGTGAAAAACAATATCCGCGCCTAGTTCAAGCGGTTGCTGCAGTGCAGGTGACAAAAAAGTATTATCAACCGCAACCAGTGCACCCACATCATGGCAAGCTTTGGTAATTTCTTCAATATCAACCAAGCGCAGCAATGGGTTACTCGGACTTTCTAATAGCACTAGCTTTGGTTGCTTCGCTAATGCTGCCTTGAGTGCAGTTTGGTCGTTTTGATCAACCACAATTAATTGAAACTGCCCGCGTTTTGCTAAATGGGTAAATAAACGAAAACTACCGCCATAACAATCATGTGGGATAACCACAATATCTTCTGTAGAGAGCAACTGGCAAATTAAATGTACTGATGACATGCCAGTACTAGTGACAATACCAACACTACCTTGCTCTAAATCAGCAATGGCTTGTGCAAAAGTCGCTCTAGTTGGATTACCCGTTCGAGAATAGTCAAATTGTCGCTTATCATTAAAGCCTTTTAATGAATAGGTACTCGATAAATGGATTGGAGCAACTACAGCACCATGATGCTTATCGGTATTAATGCCAGCTCTCACCGCAGATGTGGTGATATTTTTTACCTTAGCATTTGACATATATCTTCTCCATAAACACTTGTAGTATTGAATTATTTTATTTGGATGTTTGGACGTCTATAACTCTAAACATTTTAATTATTTTGGTCAAGATCTTTTGGACATCTAAACTTCTACTTGACTGAAATTCAGTGTTCAGTAAAATTACATACTAGAACAAAAAATTATAACTATAACTTAACACACAATTAACCCGAGGAATTTACATGGCTCAGTGGAATGACGAGTATATTAATCCCTATGCCGAGCACGGTAAAAAGAGTGAACAAGTAAAAAAAATCACTGTTTCAATTCCTTTGCGAGTGCTAAAAGTATTGACTGATGAGCGCACCAGACGCCAAGTTAACAACTTACGCCATGCTACTAATAGTGAATTACTTTGTGAGGCATTTTTACATGCCTTCACTGGTCAACCGTTACCCGACGATGAAGATTTAGCCAAAGATAACGATCAAAAGCTTCCTGCAAGTGTACGCCGCATATTAGAAGAAAAAGGTATTACCGACTTTAGCGCTTATGAAGTTGACGAAGAATAGCTTAATAGTTCAAACACAATTAAAAAGCCGCTAACGTTTAAGACTAGCGGCTTTTTATTTTGTTATTCAACTTTTTTTCTAGAAAAGTTTACCTATACAACATCAATGCTGGCGTTTTTTAGTTAATATGGGCACATAAATAAATAAAAATATCACCGCACTGATCATCCATAACAAGGCACTGAGATTCCAAGATAACATCGTTAAATTAAGCATTGGTAAGATGGCACGTATTAATGTTGCAAGAATTAACAATACAAAGGCTAATACCACAAGGTTATTCAACACCAGCATTCTTCCTGTGTGCCCTAGTGAAACGCGACTCATCATAGCAAAAATCATTAAACCGATTGTCCCCACAGTAATAACATGAAGCGCACTACTGAAGGGTATTTGCACCGCGCTAAATCCAAATGGATTATAACTCAGTCCTAATCCCACTAAACCTATACTCATGAAAAAATAAGCCAAATGCAGTGACCATAACAAAGGTACCTTATAAGTTTTTACCGTTTTCCAAAAACCCAGACGCAATAAATGCAAACACCCAAGCGCAATTAACATTGGCGCAAGTAGCACCGAAAAATCGATAAAATAACTCAAGATGAAAAGTATTCCTGTCAGAAGAGACATAGGTATGAGTATGACTTCAAGCCACTTAGGCACAAGGATCGGGGTTGTTTTTGCACCATTTTGAGTGAAAAATGGAATGACCCGCCCTGCTAATATCGTTATTAACAAAGTAAAAAGTAATATTCCTGCTCTAGATAAATGCAGTGAAAATGCGGTATGACCAGTTAATTCTGTCACCAAAATCGCTGTATTCAACATCATCATTGCTGTTAAAAGCGGCACAAATAAGAAATTACGGCTGTTGTTTGATTTCTTTACCATGGCATAAAATACCCAAATGGCCACAAACCACCAGCAACATTGTAGAAACACTGCCAGGGTAATAGAAAAACTCGTGTTGTAGTAAAAGCAAAAACGAATAGCTAACCACAACAAGGTATAAAACATTAAACTTCGACCGCTTATGCTTTTTTGTTTCGTCCAAGTTTGTGCTGCCGTTAGTATAAACCCAACGGCCACGGTTGCTGCAAAACCAAATAACATCTCATGGATATGCCATATGGTGCTATTAATACCTGAAGCTTGCCAAATATTGTTTCCGTTTAATAGTAATATCCACATAACAAGCGCAAGCAATGAAGCGAATGTCGCCAATATAAAAAATGGTCGAAAAGCTAATTCGAACAACACGTGATTTTCTAATCCTTGCATCGAGAATCGAGGAGCGCTTTGCTTTGCCATTTGACTTTGTTGGTATTGCAACATTAATAATTCAGGATCTTGAATACTTTGCATGTTAAAAAACCTTATAACCTAAACCGTGAACACCGACACAACGAATGACATAACCCATTTTAAAAATTGCCGCAAAAATAATTGTCGCGATATGAGCAGTAATTTGCTGGGGAATTGTTAAATAAAGTTCAAAACCAAAACTCATTGTTAAGCAACTGAGCGTAATAATTAAAGAAATGAGCATTAGCCAATTGCCACCAATAATACAATGCTGAAAATTTTCTTGGTTTTGGTTAAATTGATAACTTCTGTTGACAAAAAACTGCGCGTACATATCAAACCTTTTACTTTTAGCTGAATTACTGAGGAATTTCATTCAACTTGTGATCGTCTTAATATGGTTATTGCAATCCTCGAGCCAAATAAAAAAACCTTGATTATTAATGACTTAAATAAAGTAGAACATAATACGAGTCATATTGACACTTGCTATAAAGAGTCATAAAGACTACTCTGAATCATAACGACAACCTTGGTAAATCAAATGAAAGAAATATCGCCTTCAGCTCTCATTGAGTTATCTCTCGATCTGGCCCAAAGCTTAACTAATAAAGATAGATTCGATCGCTTACTTACTACGGTAAGAAAAACTATCGCTTGTGATTCGGTGGCTATGCTCGCTTTTAGTGAAGAAAACCAATTATTGACACCTATCGCATTTCAAGGATTAAGCAAAGATACATTGGGCCGACGCTTTTTGCTGGAGGATCACCCAAGATTAAAGCTGATTTGTGCTGCAGATAAAGCAGTACGCTTTTCGGCTGATTGCGAATTACCCGATCCCTACGATGGCTTATTAATCGATAGGGAAGGAGACCTCCCTGTGCATGCTTGTATGGGTTTACCACTATTGTTTGATGATAGATTAATTGGGGTTTTAACCTTAGATAGCTTTACCCCTAATGTGTTTGACGACTTACCGCCCAAGACGTTAAGTGTTATTACAGCGATGGCTGCAGCCAATTTACATGCGGCACTAACCATTGAATTACTTGAATATAGGGCAATACACTCTGAGCAAGTCGCAGCAGAGTTGAGTTCAGCAACTCCCCAGCTAAAAAGTCAGCAAATGATCGGCAACAGTGAAGCAATGTCGAAATTAAAACAAGAGATAGCCTTAGTTGCGCCATCAAACTTCACCATTTTAATTACCGGTGAAACGGGCGTAGGCAAGGAACTAGTTGCCAATGACTTACATGTCCAATCAAGGCGAAAGAACAACGCTATCGTGCATGTGAATTGTGCCGCATTACCTGAGAATTTAATAGAAAGTGAATTATTTGGTCATGTAAAAGGCGCTTTCACTGGCGCAGATAGAAACCGTGCTGGTAAATTTTCTATTGCCGATGGCGGTACTTTATTCCTTGATGAAATTGGCGAGTTACCCTTAGTCGCACAAAGTAAGTTATTGAGAGTACTACAAAGCAATGAAATACAAGCGGTAGGCCAAGATAAAATCACTAAGGTTGATGTTAGGGTAATTGCTGCCACTAATCGTAATTTGGCACAAGAAGTGGCAGCAGGAAGATTTCGAGCTGATCTTTATCATCGACTAAGTGTCTACCCTATTTCGGTGCCGCCACTTCGAACACGTTTAGAAGACATAACTTTATTAGCCGGTTTTTTTGTTGAAAAAATTAAGCGCCAGCTTGGTATAAGACAGATAAGTATCAGTGATGATTTCTCTACTTGTTTAGCCCATTACAATTGGCCTGGCAATGTCCGTGAATTAGAGCATTTTATTAATCGTGCCGCGTTAAAAGCGAAAGCAAACCAAGTAAATGTACAATTAATAAAATTGACCGCAGCCGATTGTGAACAGCTATCTAAGGAAAAACCCGCCAAGACAACATTCGACTTAAGCGCAGATAATATGATTAACAAAGATGATGAACACTATAATTTAAGGCAAGTCACGGAAGATTTTCAACGACAGTTAATCAGCCATATTCTGACTCAAGAAAAAGGCAAATGGTCATCAACAGCAAATCGATTAAAAGTCGATAGAGCAAATCTAAATCGATTAGCAAAACGTTTGGGAATAAGCGTAACTAAAGTTATTGAAAAGTAAAAAGGCAAGCTCATTATGGCTTGCCTTTAGTTATGAATTACCCGTTATTCTACTTGTGGTATGGCTTACTTAAACGACGCACTGATTCAATAAAGTGCCCCGCATGTTCAGGGTTTACATCCGGGTGAATACCATGACCTAAATTAAACACGTGACCTGTACCACCGTGCCCAAATCCAGCCAGTATTTTCTCAACTTCTTGTTCAATTCTGGGTAGTGGTGCATATAACATTGACGGATCCATATTGCCTTGTAATGCTACTTTATCGCCAACACGGGCTTTAGCATTTTCAATATCTATAGTCCAATCAAGACCAACGCCATCACAGCCTGTTGCGGCTATGTCTTCTAACCACATGCCACCGTTTTTGGTAAATAGCGTCACTGGCACTTTACGGCCATCAGCGTGTCGCGTTAAACCATCAACAATTTTTGCCATATATTGTAATGAGAAATCTTTATAATCACGTGGCGATAACACTCCACCCCAAGTATCAAATACCATTACTGATTGTGCGCCAGCGGCTATTTGACCATTTAGGTAAGTAATCACTGAATCTGCCAATTTATCAAGAAGCAAATGTAAACTTTGTGGATCACTAAACATCATCTTTTTAATTTTTGTAAAGGCTTTTGAACTGCCGCCTTCAATCATATAAGTCGCTAATGTCCATGGACTGCCTGAAAAACCAATCAATGGCACTTCACCGTTTAATTCTTTACGAATGGTGCGCACAGCATTCATGACATAGCCCAGCTCATCTTCGGGATCAGGGATAGCAATTTTTTCTATATCAGCTTTACAAGTAATTGGGTTAGTAAATTTTGGACCTTCACCGGTTTCAAAATACAGCCCTAACCCCATCGCGTCAGGAATAGTTAAAATATCGCTAAATAGAATAGCGGCATCTAATTTAAATCGACGCAGCGGTTGAATGGTAACTTCACAAGCAAATTCAGCGTTGCGGCACAGTGACATAAAATCACCTGCGGTTGCTCTTAATTCACGATACTCAGGTAAATAACGCCCTGCTTGTCTCATCATCCAAACGGGCGTGTAATCTACGGGCTGCTTTAATAGCGCACGTAAGTAATTGTCATTTTTTAATTCAGTCACCCAAAAACCCTCTATTGTTTTTATTTCATGCTGGTTACACCACAAATAATTTTAATAACAAGCAATTTATGGCGCACATTCTAACATTAGCACCCTTTTGAATCTATGCACCAAATCAATTCCTTTTACCCAATTTGACATAAACAAGTAAATGATAAAAAAATATTTCAATTCTGTTACATTTGGCTAAAAAATAGCAATTCACCGACAATCAGTAACTTAGCTTTGTTAAAGGTCGAATAAGCTTTTATACGAAAAAAATCGTCGAGTTTATGCTCTATTAAAGTTGTTGCAGCAATGAAAATGCTTTGATATAAAATAGCTGCGCTAGCAAAGAAGCCCAATTCAATTTAGGCTCAATAATAAAAACAGCTAATAGATAACCAATAAGAATCTTGATTGACAAGACCATAAAGCGAGCATTTCAAGCCTTTCTCTTTGAGAAAGGCTTTTTTATTTCTCTAGAAATAATTATTTATTAAAAGATGGATCTGGCGTTCCTTTAAAGCAAGTCAAAATATAAGGGAAGCCATCAGAAATGTAATAACCATAAATACCATTAACACGCATCCCGTTACACTCATCTAAATCGCCATGACCTGCGACATATTCATAATCATCTCGATATGTACCATCATAGTCGCCACCAGGGGAGCCTGCACCTGTTGCCCTACTACCACTACGAAGACGAAAGCTTGATGTTACTTTTCTAATTGAGCCATTATCCTCGATAAAAGGCCCAAAAATAGGATAGCCATCTGCAGCGAATCCTACCACAGGAGATTCTGCGCTATTATCATTTTCAGCATAAAAAGCATTCGGCGTACCATGATAATGATAACTGCCATCGGGCTGAGCGTGTGCATTATGAGAATCAACTCGAAAACCATTGGCTGTAAACATAGGATCATAACGCCAGGGTTGATTCATATCGTTACAACCAACCTTGCCATCACCTACCCCAAAGCAAGCCGCAGCTAGTAAATCGACTTTAACGCCATTGAGTAATATTGCATTATCAGTTTGTAAACTAATGGCAGTAATTGCGTTAGCATGACTAGGGCTAGCACTCACTGCAAAACTATCATTTTGAACACTCACATTATTCGGAAAAGCTTGCTCTCCATCATTAAAGTCATGATTGGGAATGTTATTCGTTTGAAATATACAGTGCTCATTTAATACTGATATAACTAAATCACCATCAAATAGGGCACTATTGTTTACATCAAAAACATTCGACTGATAATGCTCAACATAATCAGCGCAATTAGCACTACGATTAACAAAAATGGCATTGGTAATATCAATCGCACTTTCGAGGACTTCGTTACGAATATCTCTTGCATAAGAAGATAACGCCTCAGCTATCGTAGCCGTAGTTTGAATAATATCATCTTCTTCAGCAATTGAACTTTCAAGATCAAAGAGATGTTGTTCACCCTCGAGTTCTACCAATTTATGTTGCTCATCTCGAACAACCCAACCTGTAATATCGCTGCTTACAAACTCGCTATAGTTGATTTGACGTAAAGGCGTAACAGGCTCACTAGCTGATGCCTTTAATAAACGCGTAAAGTCATAACTGTCGTTGAGCAAACTGAGATCACTACCGGCAGTATTAGCAATAGAGATAAAAAAGTCTGTACTATTAATAAGTGCTGATTCTCGAACATTTTTCCGATTCACACTATAGCCTGAGGCAATCATCGGCACTCTAATACCACCTTCATACAAGCTACCTTTACTATGTTCTCTTTCAAACACAGATTTATCAATAACTCCGGCAGGACTACCATTATCACCCACATAGAGTATAAGGGTGTTTTCTCGTTGCTCATCACTCATTGAAGCAAGCAAACGTCCTATTTCTGCATCCATCGCTTCAATTGCCGCTAAAAAATAATCACGTTTGTTAGCATCAATGTCTTCATCGGTACCCGTTAAATCAGTTCGACTATGCAAATGCTCAGGTGGCAGATGAAAAGGAGAGTGAGGCGCAACATACGCTAGCCACAAAAACCAAGGGTTGCCTTGTTGATTTTGTTCGCCTAGCCAGTCAATCGCTAGGTCTGTGATTTTACTGGTGTGGTATTCAGAACTATTCGTATTGATACCATTTTCAGTTAATTGCCAGTCATAATAATCATCAACCGTGCCAGCAATCGTTCCTGCATAATAATCAACGCCACTCTCTATTGGATGATTTAAATCAGGGTTACTGCCACCTAAATGCCATTTACCTATGACGGCGGTTTGATAAGCACTACTCACTTGTTGTGCTTTAATATAACGTTGCAAGGTTTGCGCATCAGGAGATATCACTGCCGGTACGTGATCGATGCCACTATTCACGCCATGTTGACCCGTAATGATAGTGCCACGAGTAGTGGTACAAGCAGGTGTAGCCCAAACATTATCAAAAACAATGCCTTGCTCTGCCAAAGCATTTAAGTTTGGTGTATTGGGCAAATCAGAAGAATATGAATATTGAGCTGAAGCATCCACTCCTTGATCATCCGCAATAATAAGTAATATGTTTGGTTTACTCGGTTCGGTTTCTGCAGGAGGCTCAGGCGATACTACTACAGGTACCGTTACTACCGGCTCTTCTACATCAGAGCTACCCCCACACGAAAAAAGTAAAATATTCAGTAGTATAACAAGGGAGTTTTTAACCATAACTGGCTCATCTTAAATTATTAATAGCAAAAATTATAAGATGAAATGCGATGAAGTGCTGTAAAGATTAAGTAAAGATACAGCCATGTTAGCTTAATGCTGCTTTTCAATATTGGTCATAACATGTACCTCGGCACTATGGAGTTTAACGCAATTTCGCCCACTTGCTTTGGCCTGATAGAGGGCTTGATCAGCAAATGAAATTAATTGCTGCCAATCAATACTCTCACCTTTATTCGTTGCGACACCAAAACTTGCAGTAACAGATAATTGTTTCTCGCCTTCAAGGTAGAATACTGGTTGTGCGATAGTATCACGCAGCTTTTCCGCAATTATCATGGCTGTTTTTGTACTAGTGTCGGGTAATAGCAAAGTGAATTCTTCACCACCATATCTCGCTAAAATATCATATTGTCGTAAACTATTTTTTAGTCTAGCACTGAATTCTTGTAACACTTTGTCTCCTACTTGATGACCATACTTATCATTGACTTGCTTAAATAAATCAATGTCCATCAAAATAATCGAAATAGGGCTTTGTTCTCGTTGCGCGCGCATAACACTTTTTTGAGCAAATTCATCAAAAGCACGTCGGTTGTAAATATTTGTCAGTGAGTCAATTGTTGCTTGAACTGCAAGCTTTTGGGCTAATTGCTGGCTAGCACTAATGGTTAATGCAAAACAACTAGTGATTGTGACAAACTGCAATGAAATTAATGACATTGCATGTATCCCTCCTGCTTCCATAAAGTTTTCGACATTGGGTCCTACTAGAGCAAAATAAACACGTAAAATTAATATAAAAGTACAGCAGAAAAAAGAAAAACCTAATAAGCGTGTAAACGTAAACATTTTTCGGTTTTCATTAGTAATAACTTTATAACCTGCATAGCAAGAGAGGCCTGCAAGAATGGCACTGGCGATAATCATTCGAGCGTTGACATTGTTTTGAACATAGGTGAAATAGACAAAGGAAATTAACATAACCACTAATAAGACAGGATAGATTTTCTCAAAAACATGTTTGTCACATTTTAAAAACCTTAATATACCTAAAATCAGCAAACTAAAACCAAAAACGATGACAAAGTTAGCAACAATAATAGATAATGAATCAGCAATGTATTGTCGTAAACCTAGTAAGACAAAACCAAATGATAAAAGAAAATAACTATAACCTAACGATCGGAAACCACGAAATGACGGGTGCATACGGGCGAAAACGAAAGAACTAATTCCAAGAAACAAACCTAATAGCAAATTCGTCAATGCTAAAGTTCTAACATCTAATCCTTCCATCTATACATCAAATTTATCAATACCACATCAATTAACTATAGCTTAAATTTCATACAAGCCATCATCTATTCTAAAAGACTAATAAAGTGACATTTTAATTATTTGCTAAATGGTATTTAAGGGGGTAAATTCTTTGTAACAACAGCCGTAAATGAGCAGATAATGAATAGTCCACAGCGAGATATAACCCTTAGATTTTTAGCCGAGCCACAAGATGTTAATTTTGGAGGCAAGGTACATGGCGGCGCTGTGATGAAATGGATAGATTTAGCCGCTTATGCTTGTGCCGCTGGTTGGAGTGGTCGATATTGTGTAACAGCCTATGCTGGTGGTATTCGTTTTGTCGCACCTATACATGTAGGAAGCCTCGTTGAAGTGGAAGCCAAAGTTATTTATACAGGAAAATCATCAATGCATATTGCCTTAGAAGTAAATGCTTGTGATCCTAAATCACTTAACCGCCGTTTAACGACACATTGCATTGTAATTATGGTAGCGGTTGATCAAAATGGTCAATCTGAGCAAGTACCGCAGTGGGTACCTGAAACAGATGCTGATAAAGTGCAACATGCCAGTGCAATAAAATTGATGGATATGCGTAAACAGATTGGTGAAGAAATGCAAATTTTTGTTGAGTAAAGATTAAACCACCATTTTCTCATTCAAAAGTTCATTTTAATAACACTATCCACCCACAGGAATGACACCTTTTATCTGTAATTCATTGATAGTTTCTTTAACATCCAGTTTATGATAATTAAAAGCAAATGACATTGCTTGCAATTTGCATTGTCTTTTACCGTTAATTGTCACGTTATTTTTTTTAGATAACTTGATTTCTCGGATCGCTTGGGGAGTATTAAATTCCATTTTCATTATTCCTTTAAAGTAGGCTTGGCATCTATGCATATTTACTATGTAGCAAAGAGTAACTGTCAGTATAGGTTAAATTTTAATTATTGCGAATCAAGAATGGCGACTAAAAAATAATGGATAATGATAACACTGAACTTTCAACGAAAAAAAACCCTGAATTAACAGGGTTTTATTTGATTTAAGCTTTACAATTTATTTTTTGGGAAACTAAAACGGTATATCATCATCAAAATCAATTGATGGCTCTTGCGGGTTTACTTTAGGTGCTTGTTGTTGACCTTGTTGAGCAAAGCCACCTTGTTGTTGGCCTTGTTGCGCATAACCACCTTGTTGTTGACCTGCTGATTGTTGAGCGGCTGGTTGTTGAAAGCCACCGCTTTGCTGTGCTGGTTTACTATAGGCTTGTTGAGGTGCTTGCTGTTGTTGGCCTTGTTGAGAAAAACCACCTTGCTGCTGACCTTGGAAACCACTTTGTGCTTGAGGTGCCGCTTGTTGTTGACCTTGGAAACCACCTTGCTGTTGACCTTGGAAACCACCTTGTCCAGATGACTTACCGTCTAACATTTGCATTACGCCATTAAAACCTTGTAACACAATCTCAGTAGTATATTGATCTTGACCTTGCTGATTAGTCCACTTACGCGTTTGCAATGAACCTTCTAGATATACTTTTGAGCCTTTCTTTAAATACTCACCAGCAATTTCAGCTAACTTGCCAAACATTACTACCCGGTGCCACTCAGTTTTTTCTTTCTGTTCACCTGATTGCTTGTCTTTCCATGTATCAGACGTTGCAACAGTAATGTTAGCTACTGCGCCGCCATTTGGCATAAAACGTACCTCAGGATCTTTACCTAAGTTACCTACAATTATTACTTTATTTACACCTGCCATGAAAAATCCTATTGATTGTGCATTTCTAAAACAAGTCGAACGCTAAATAAGCTGTTTATTTTAGAATTTAAAAATTTAATTAAGAGAGTAATTCTATAGGGAGACTCGATCAAATTCGAGTGATTTTTTAGATTAAAAGGTATTTATTTTTAGCTACTTGATTTTTATAAAATAACAAAGCGGTCAAGATAAAATTATCAGCTATAAATTGTAGCTATGTAGTAATAATGTAAGTCAGTAAAAAGCGCGCTGGATTGGATTAATAATCAAAACGAGCTTTAACCAATACCAACTTACATCATTCTATTTTTATGCTCTACCGCTTACTCTGTATATAAGTGCTTCGCTAATTCAACACGAATATCGTCTGATATTTTTTGAGACTTTTGGTTTGTATAATCAAAATTTACCATAGCTGCAGTGCCAGAAACACACTTTTCTCCGTGCTGCCACAACTCTTGATAGACATCAAATGATGCTCCACCTATACGGCTAACATAGGTTCTTACTTCCACCTTCTGTCCATAGAATAATTGTCCGTGGTAAGAGACTTCAATTTTAGCAATAATAAGTTGCCATTTTTTAGGGTCTAAATCGGGAATAAAAAGCTTGAATATTGGTTCTCTTGCTCCCTCAAACCATATCGGGACTTTGGTATTATTAATGTGGCCAAGTGCATCAGTGTCGCTAAAACGCGGCATCAATTTTTCTGTAAACATAACGTATTTATCTCTATTTTTATCAGCGCATTGCCGTTATAGTAACTTTAGTTTTGATAAAAATCAGTTTACTTTTTACAAACATAAAAGAAATTCTAATGAAATATTCCCTACTTTTAATCTTGCTAATCCTTTCTTTCATTGTTCCTGCAGAATTAGCATTTGCCAAAGGAGATAAAAGTGCGCCGCAACGTACTGAAGGTAAAGGCCCTTACAAGCGTTTAATCTTACGTGGGGGTATTTTAATAACGGGAGAAGGCGCGCCAGCACGTGGCCCTATGGATATCGTAATTGAAAATGATCGTATCACTCGCATTGTTAGTGTTGGAAATCCTGGGGTGCCGATAAAAGCACAGCGCCCTATAGCTAACAAAGGAGACATGGAAATTGATATTGAAGGTCAATATGTCTTACCCGGCTTTATTGATATGCATGGTCATATCGGCGGTAGCGCCGATAACATTCCTGCTGAATACGTATTTAAATTATGGCTGGCTCACGGTATCACCACTGTACGCGAACCAGGCAGCTTTAATGGCATTCCTTGGGTTATCGACCATGTTAAGCGCAGCAATAAAAACACCATAACTGCGCCTCGAATTGTGCCTTACTTTGGTTTTGGCCTAGGAAGGGATGAGCCTATCACCACTGTTAAACAAGCTAAGCATTGGGTAAAATCAATTGCCAAAAAAGGCGCAAAAGGTATTAAGTTTTTTGGCGCATCGCCTGAAATAATGCAAGCGGCACTAACAGAAGCTAAAAAACAAGGCTTAGGCAGCATGATGCATCATGCACAACTTGACGTCACCAACATGAATGTCATTGATTCTGCACGCTTAGGTTTAACCACAATGGAACATTGGTATGGGTTGCCTGAAGCCTTATTTGAGCACCAGCACATTCAAAATTATTCAGCTGATTATAACTATAATAATGAGCAAGATAGATTTGGCGAAGCCGGTCGTTTATGGCTACAAGCTGCCAAACAAGGCAGCGAAAAATGGCAGCAAGTTCGCGATGAATTATTAACCCTAGATTTTACCTTAGACCCTACCTTAACTATTTATGAAGCAAGTCGTGATTTAATGCGTGATATGAACGCTGACTGGCACAAAGAATATACCTTACCTACTCTGTGGAACTTCTTCCAACCGAATCGTTATGCTCATGGCTCTTACTGGTTTGACTGGACAACCGATGACGAAATAGCATGGAAAAAGAACTACCAACTATGGATGAGTTTTCTTAATGATTATAAAAACCATGGCGGTCGTGTCACCGCTGGCTCTGACTCAGGCTATATTTTTAAAATTTATGGCTTTAGCTATATTCGTGAACTAGAGCTACTACGAGAAGCTGGCTTTAATGCTTTAGAAGTCATTCAATCGGCCACGATTAATGGCGCTGAAGCGCTTGGTATGGAAAATGATATTGGCTCTATTCGTGTTGGCAAAAAAGCAGATCTCGTTATTGTCGGTGAAAACCCATTACGTAATTTAAAAGTGCTTTATGGTACTGGTCACTTTCGCTTAGGTGATGACAATAAGCCGACTCGTGTGGGCGGGGTAAATTATACAATAAAAGATGGCATTATTTATGATGCTAAAGCACTATTAGCTGATGTTAGAGCCTTAGTAGCAAGCGCTAAAGCTAAATAAAGACGTCATTAAAGACTATCTTTACATTATAACTTTCACCTTAAGGTTTTCATTATTTCCATCCGTCGTTGTTTAGTTTCTTCTACTGTTTTAACTGTCAGTACTCTATTACTACTTAGTAATTTAATGGTACTGACTAAATACGCCCACGCACAAAGTTGCGATATAACTCAGCCAAAAGTAACCTTTAAACCACAAACAATTTTTGACGAAAATGAACCTGGTTTTATCTTTATACATAGATGGGCAAACGCTATCCATGTTGATACAAAAGAATTGACCCTTAAAGACGAAGCTACGTTTTTTCTCGAAAGATGCAGCAAAAATAATGCTGACATGGCTGAGTTAGAGCGATATTTACGAGGTCGGAAATATTTACGTGATGCTAAAGTAATCCGAGACGAGCAACGAGAAAACATCACAATAACCACATGGGATAATTGGTCATTAATGCCAACTATTAGCTTTGGGCGACAAGGAGGTGAGAGTACTTTTAGTTTTGGTATTAAAGAGAGAAATTTACTTGGCTTAGGACTTGATGCAGAAGTCGCAACTTACAAAAATTCACAACGAAAAGGTTACAGTATTAAAAGTACTATTCCGTTGTTTCGAAAGCAAAATATCGATTTAAAATTGCGCTTTGCCGATAACGATGATGGCACACAACAGTCTCTGTTTATACACAAGCACTTTGCTAGTTTTCACACAGAACATGCTTATCTTAGCGGCTTCAACGAAACTAAACGTAATGACACCCTCTATCAAAATGATAGTGAATTAGCAATTTACTCCCATGATATTAGCTATAAAACGGCCCAGTACGCTTGGTTAAATTATAATAATGACAATGAGTTATTTCGTTACCGTGTCGGTATTACTCAAGATCTACATAATTTTTCTTATACTACTGATGGTAGTAACAACCCTCATTCCATTTTTCTTCCTCAAGATCGAGATTTTATTTACCCTTGGATAGGTATGGAATACCAAGAAAAAGATTTTAAAAAACTCACCAATATTCACTTAATCACTCAAACAGAAGACTTTAATCACGGCTGGCAATTTAACACCAACATTGGCTTTAGTGACGGTAGTAAGGAAAATAGCGTTTGGGCCTTACTAACGGCTAATATCCATAAAGGTTTTGAGCTTCATGATGATGCTCTCGTACTGATGAATATAAATATCAGTAGCGATATTTATAAACAGCAAGATCATAGAATATTATTTAAGATGAATACTGAATATTTCTATAATATTGATGAGAACTGGGGGTTTTACCTAAACAACATAAATGTGCTAAGTCGGAATCAATATTTGGATAAACCCGTGACAATGGGCGGGAATACAGGACTGAGAGGTTTTCCATTGCAATATCAGCATGGCGAGCACAGTGTAAAGTTTTCCAGTGAGATTCGCTACTACCCCTATATAAACTTATTTAAACTATTTGATCTTGCTGGCGCAGCCTTTATCGACACTGGCAGAACTTTTGGTACTATTCAAACACAAGGTATGAAAGAGAATTTTGAAGATGGTTGGCTATACTCACTAGGTATTGGTGCGCGATTATACTCACCACATTCATCAGGCAATCATCAAGTTATTCATGTAGATTTCGCTTTGCCACAAAGTGATAACCCTGACATTGATAACTTTGAAATTAGGGTAGAAGCAAAGCAGTCTTTTTAAATGCTATACACACTACAAAAATCGCTTCAAAATTCGGTCTATTTGGGTGAGGCGTATCTTATTTAAGAGTTTTTTCGGTTTATCTGGGTAATCACTTACCGAATTAAGTTCGCTAAAATGATTTATTTTTCGGGTGTGCTCCATAATTTCAATCAATTCAGGAGCAACTTTTACCATCAACTCTTCTGAAGGATCATCTAGCAACATACCGTTCTCTAAATCTAGTGCCCACGCTCTTGGATTTAAATTACTGCCAGTCAATAAATGATAGCGGTCATCACTAATGATACCTTTTAGGTGAAAACTATTATTTTCATGTTGCCACAAATGTATATTTAACAAGCCTTTGTCGATAAAGTTTTGATAACGTTTAACAAAGCGTTTTAGCAACATTTCATAGATGTAAGGCACTATACCAATAGTACTAAAAGCACTCTCATCCGCAATATAAAAGTCATTTGCCGTTTTATCACCAACCACCAAGGTAATATGAACACCACGTTTCAAAGCATTAACCACATCACGGGCTAGCACAGGTGGTAAATTGAAATATGGGGTAAACACCGTTAATTTTTGCTGGCTACTTCTTATGGTTTTCCGAATCACTTTATTTAAGTTATTTTTACGACGGCCATAGCCAATTAACGGTATTATAGATATTGGCTTGTCAATGACCGTTGATTTTTGCTCATTACTTGGTGCAAATATTTGATATTGCGTTTTTTTCAGTAACGATTTTAACGCTATGATGTTTCGCTTTTGTTGAACAGGACTGGGTAATTCAACTTCATTGAGCAGTGGAGCTAATTGTGATTTCACAAAAGTATTGGTTAAGTAATGACAAAAACTACTGGTAAGCACCGAGTTATTGATTTGATAATATCTATCTAAGCGGTACCTACTACCTTGCTGCATATAAATATCATTAATGCTTGCGCCCGTATAAAAAAGTACATCGTCAAATACCATGCCTTTTAAGTGCAATACGCCAAACAATTCTTTGCGCTTAACACCAATACCGTAAATGGCTATTTTTTGTTGATACTGTTGCGCTAATGCTAGATATAAAGCGCGATTACCTAAACTTTCTTTTTCACCAATTAATCCCCGTTGGCCACGATGAAAATCAACAAAAACCTTAATATCTAGTGCCGGAGTTTTAGCTTTAGCTTGATAAAGTGCATGCAAAATTTCTCTACCAGCATCATCATCTTGCACATAAAGTGCGGTGAGATAAATACGCTGGCGAGCATTAGCAATTAACGACAATAATTGTTGCTTATATTGCGCAGGAGTAAAGAATACTTCAATGTCTGCATTGCTAATCACTAAATTTTTCATTTCAAAAGTCAAAGGGTAAAAATCTTAACAATAAATACGTTTGCAGCAGTATACGTCAGTTTTTATTTTTCTAAAGTAAATTTTGCTAATTGTTGCGACAAGTTATCCGCAAGTTGTAGTAAATCTTTACCTGCTTGAGCGGCATCTTGCGCTCCTTGCAACACTTCATCAGCGCCATTAGCAATACTTGTGGTATGATTTTCAATGTTAGCGACCATTTGGCTCTGCTGCTCTACAGCACATGATACTTGTTCTGCACCTTTGACAATTTCTTCAACATTTTGCGTCACTTCAAGGAAAGTGGAGGCAACTTGCTGTGTTTTTTCGACACCATTTTCAGCATGCACCACACCTTGATTCATCACTTCAACTGACTTTTCGGCGCCATGTTGTAATTGTTCTATAATACGCTGAATTTCGCCGGTAGAATCTTGCGTTCTACTGGCTAAGGTTCTTACTTCATCAGCGACCACGGCAAAGCCTCGACCTTGTTCACCGGCTCTAGCGGCTTCAATGGCGGCATTTAGTGCCAGTAAATTTGTTTGATCTGCTATCTCTCTTATGACGTTAACAAACTGCCCTATATCATTACTAAATCCAGCTAATTCATTGATAACCGTAGCCGATTCATTTACCTCTTGCGATATTCCATTAATAACGATTGTGGTTTCACTAATAATATCTTGCCCTTGTGAAACATTTGCACTCGCTTGTTTAGTAATGGCATGAGCACTAGCAGTACTCTGCGTAATAACACTTACAGAGTCACTTACTTGATGAATTGCATTCACCACATTGTGGGTATTCTCTTGCTGGCTTGCTAGGTTATCCGCCATGGTGCTAGATAACTGATTTATATTGTTTGCTGACAACTCCAATTGTTTAACATCTTGATTAAATTGTGCCAACAGCTGATGAACTTTACCTTGCATTTGGTTAAATTTATTAGCTACGTCGCCTAATTCATCTTTAGACTTGGAAATAATATCTTGGGTAAAGTCGCCTTGCGCGAGGCGAGAAGTTGCTTTATTAATCGCTTCAACATTATGTTTTATCGATAAATAAATTACTGCTAACAAAAATGCGGTAAAGACTGCGGCAGCAATTAACACGGTCGCCAATAAGATTAACGACCAAAAGCTAGCTGAGCGACTCGCTGCTAGTTTATCCGCTAAGCGTTGTGCACTTTGATTGAACAATGTTTTAGCCAATTGCGCTGACGTGGCAATAGCACTGCTGGCTTGCTGTGCTTGCCATTGAATATTATCTGGGTCAATAACATTTGCCCGCAATGAAGATTGATATTGATCAATGCTCGCTAAAAAATCGTTAACACTCTTTTTATATACTGTTGTTAAATCATTATCTACCCGAACTAACTGGGCATTGGCTTTACTCAATTGCATTTGTAGCTCATCTAAACGTTTATCAAGTGCCACCAGTAAGGTATAGCTTTCTGAACTAAAACCACCATTGTTGATAATACTCGTCGTTAAGTTACCTGTTCTGGCAAGGTATTCCGTTATCGCAGGTAAGCCATTCACTACCATTGCCGCCAAGTAGAACGCACTAGCATTGCTATCGCGGCTTAAACCGCTATAAGCGGCTGCACTTTCTCTAAAGGCAAGTGTTTGTTCGTACACAAGTGCACTTTGCTGATAATGAGTAGATGAGTCGTCTGTTGATTGAATTTGCTGAATTATTTTTTGGCTGGCTGGTCTTAATTCATCAGCCTGCGTAGTGCTTAAAACGTGCTTATGTAGTTTTGAGGCTTCACTAGTCAAGTCTTTTTCATCATGTAATGATTGCTCTAGCATGACGGCCGCTTGAATTAACGTTAGGCCTTCTATTTCCAGATCATTTTGATTTATACGTTGCCACTGCGAAGCAACAATCCACCACGCACTAGCAATAATAGGAATAAAAAAGATCAACGCTAATACAGAAAATTTAGCTTTAAATGCCAGTTTATTTAACACAGCAATAGCAGGAGTAAATAGAAAATTCATTGTTGTTATTATTCCCTTTTGAAGAGTTTTCATCTGAACGGAAGAACACATGAAATAGTATAGACCAAGAATAACAATGAAAACTTCCCAGTCTATACATTATTTATTGTTTAGATCACCATAGCTAACTCAGCCGCTTGTCGAATAGCGCGCTTCGCGTCTAACTCAGCAGCAACATTGGCACCACCAATTAAGTGTACTCCTACGCCACCACTTTCAAGTGCTTGTTGTAATTCTCTATTAGACTCTTGGCCGGCACAAATAATAACATTGTCGACATCAAGCATCTGCTCATTACCATTTACTTCTATCAGTAAACCTTCATCAGTAATTGACTTATAAGTTACGCCAGGAATCATACTCACTCCATGCTTAACTAGGTTAGCTCTGTGTACCCAGCCTGAGGTTTTGCCTAAGCCCTTTCCTACTTTTGATTTCTTACGTTGTAATAACGAAATTTGACGGTTAGTTGCCACTTTTTCATACAACTTATCAGTATTTAAAGCGCCTGATTGTTGATAGCTTTTATCAACGCCCCAGCTATTTAGCCATGCATCTGGGTTGGTTGTTAACGACTCACCACTTTCAGCAAGGTATGAGGCTACATCAAAGCCAATACCACCTGCACCGATAATTGCCACTTTTTCGCCAACGGACACTTTGTCGCGTAATACCTCCAAATAGCTCAAGACTTTAGGATGGTCTATACCTTCAATATCAAGCTTTCTAGGTTTTATTCCTGTCGCTAAAATAACTTCATCAAAGCCTGCAGCTAACAAACTTTCAGCGCTCTGCTCATTATTTAAATGCACAGGAATATCATGCAACGACAGCTGCTTATTGAAGTAGCGTATAGTCTCATAAAACTCTTCTTTACCCGGTATTTGCTTAGCGACATTAAACTGGCCACCAATTTCACTTATTTTGTCAAACAGTTCAACCTGATGGCCTCGCTCTGCGGCGTAAACACTAAAAGCTAATCCTGCCGGACCGGCACCAATTACTGCCAGTTTTTTACGCTTATTCGTTCTGTCAAAATTAAGCTCAGTTTCATAACAAGCTCTAGGGTTAACCAGGCAAGAAGCGCGTTTTTGTTCAAAAACATGATCTAGACAAGCCTGATTACAACCGATACAGGTATTAATTTCATCTGACTTATTGCTTGCCGCTTTGTTAACGAAATCAGCATCGGCTAAGAAAGGTCGAGCCATAGACACCATATCAGCCTGGCCAGAAGACAAAATTTCCTCTGCAACTTCAGGTGTATTAATTCTATTAGTGGTTATCAACGGTATAGAGACTTCTTTTTTCATTCGCTCTGTTACCCAAGTAAATGCCGCTCTAGGGACAGAAGTTACTATGGTAGGCACACGTGCTTCATGCCAACCAATACCGGTATTAATTAATGTCGCGCCCGCTTTCTCTACCGCTTTCGCCATAGTGACCACTTCATCCCAGCTATTTCCGCCTTCAACTAAATCCAACATAGACAAGCGGAAAATAATAATGAAATTTTCGCCTGCTTTTGCGCGAACGGCTTTAATCGTTTCGATGGCTAAACGCATACGATTTTCAATACTTCCGCCCCATTCATCTTCACGTTGGTTGGTGCGAATACAAGCAAACTGATTAATGAGATAACCTTCACTGCCCATGATTTCAACACCATCATAACCAGCTTTTGCAGCCAAAAGAGATGCATGGGCATAATCTTTAATGGTGCCTTGAATTTGCCTGGTCGACATTGCTCTTGGCGTAAATGGCGTAATGGGCGACTTTACTTTACTCGGTGCTACGCTAAACGGATGATAGGCATAACGACCAGTGTGCAATAATTGCAAGCATATTTTGGTGGGATACTTATGCACGGCTGCAGTCACTTGTTTATGCTTATTTACATGCCAAAAATGACTTAGTTCACTGCCAAAAGGCGCAATTCTACCGCGTTTATTTGGGCTTACCCCACCGGTCACAATGAGACCTACGCCACCTTTTGCCCGCTCTTGGTAGAAGGCCGCTAATTTAGCAAAACCACCTTTTTCTTCTTCTAAGCCAGTATGCATAGAACCCATTAACGTTCTATTGGCTAACTGCGTAAAGCCTAAATCAAGGGGTGCTAATAAATGTGGAAATGGCTTGTCATGCGTTGGGCTTTCGGTTGAGTTTTCTGCTCTCATCTTTATTCCTGTTGGTCGAACCAGTGATGATAATTTACCCACCTTTTAGATGCATTACAAGTTAATTTTGACACCTGTCAGATTAAATAAAAAATCCTTATCGCTCTAACAATAATAGTAGTAGAATAATTTCCAAGCGGAATAAACAGTTAACAGCAGATGTCACTAAGTAAAATAGATAAAAGAAAGTTAATTACATTAATAATTAACGAACTCGAACAAGAGCTAAACCAAGCAATTAACGCAGCAAATGAAGCACATGCCGCTGCCGTTGACGATCAAAGTGTTGCTGAAACGCAATATGATACTTTAGCCATTGAGGCCAGTTACTTAGCTGAAGGGCAATCCAGAAGAGTGCAAGAGCTACAAGCAGCCATTAACAATTATCGAACTTTAGTTTTAGTAAATTTTGATGATAGTAAAGCCATCGCACTCACTGCCTTAGTTCAGCTTTATCAAGATAATCAGCAAAAACACTGGTTTTTTATTGGTCCTTGCGCCGGTGGCTTTCGGTGTGAATTAGCGAACGAAAAAATAACGGTGATTACCCCACAGTCACCTATGGGGTATTCTCTACTAGAAAAATATCCGCAAGATGATGTTGAGGTCAAAATAGGCAGTAAGGTATTAATTGACTATATTCACCAAGTACAATAAAAATGCACAATAAAAATGCACAATAGACAATTTTAACAAGTTCATTAATTAATGATTTTTTCGTCTAATTTCCCCATCCGGCTGTGATTTTTCCTTAAGCTAGACTAAGCTTATAAAACTATATTCATCAGTGTGTTAAATTAACTACACAAAAACAATAACATTCAAATACATGACTAAAAATTTATGCCTCGTTATGATTGAGACCATACGGAAAAAAACATGCAAAAAAATATAGTTCAATCGTTATGGAAGCAGATCTTAATATTGGCGTTAATTGGCATCGTCGCTATCCTCAGCGTAGTGCCTTTTATTTTCTCTGAAACCACCATAAAAGATGCAACGCTAGTCGCTCAAAACACTGCCCAGCAGTATTCTGTCTTGCGAAGTTATTACACCAAAAATATTGTCAGTAAACTCACTGCTGATGATCGTATATCAGTTACTAGTGATCATAAAAACCACATGAATGCCATTCCTCTTCCTGCAACCATGATTCATGAACTGAGTCAGTTATCAAAAGAAAGTGGCTTACAAATTAAACTTTACTCTGCCTTTCCTTTTCCTGAACGTGCTAGTAGAAAATTAGACTCCTTTCAACAGCAGGCTTGGCAGCAACTTAACCTGAATCCCGATGTGCCTTTTGTGCAAACATTAACCGAAGGTGACCAAAATTTAGTCCGTGTTGCTATTTCAGACAAGTTAACTGCAGTTGCTTGTGTTAATTGTCATAATACACACCCTCTCACGCCAAAAACCGGTTGGAAATTGGGCGATGTGCGCGGCGTATTAGAAGTGGTTGTACCTATCAATCAACAAATATCATGGCAAAAAAGTGGTAGTTATCAGTTATCTGTAATTTTTACTTTAGTCTTTGTTATTATATTTTATGTTTTAGTACGCATTTTAAGCAAAGAATCAAAACGCAATGTCGACGATGTGCTAATCCCTTTAAAAAACCAAAAGTTTGCCTTAAATGCCCATTCATTAGTTTCAATGGCTGACGTAGAGGGAAATATTATTTATGTAAACGATAAGTTTTCAAAAATAAGTGGTTATACCGAAGCTGAGTTAATTGGAAAAAAACACAGCATATTAAATTCAAATAATCAGTCAAAGGCCTACTGGCAAACAATGCATGAACAAGTCATGTCAGGAGAAGTCTGGCATGACGAAGTGCGAAATAGAGCCAAAAGTGGACATTATTATTGGGTTGATACCACCATAGTGCCTAATTATGATAAAAATAAACAGGTTAATGGCTTTACTTCTATTCGTACTGATATTACCCAAAAGAAAGAAGATGCAGACATATTAGCGCTCGCTAAAGAACAAGCAGAGTCAGATTCCGCCTCTTTGTTGATAGCAAAAGAACAGGCGGAATCTGATACCGCGTCGCTGTTAATCGCAAAAGAACAAGCTGAAGTCGCTAATACTTCCAAAGCCGATTTTCTTGCCAATATGAGTCATGAGATACGTACGCCAATGAATGGTGTTATAGGTATGACGAACTTATTGCTAGATAGCGAGCTTAACAAAGAACAAAGTAAACTGGCTAATACAGTGAAATCATCTGCCGTTGGACTATTAGGCATTATCAACGATATCTTAGACTTCTCTAAAGTAGAAGCCGGCAAATTAGACCTTGAGCTTATTCCTTTCAACTTAGGTCAAATGGTTGAAGATATTGGTACAACCATGAATTACCAAGCACAGCGTAAAGGCTTACAACTCATTTGCCCTGCCACACCAATAATTCAACAATGGGTTACCGCAGACCCCGGTCGCATAAGGCAAATATTAACCAACTTAATTGGTAATGCCATCAAGTTTACCCCGCAGGGTGAAGTGGCCGTTTATGTTCGTGTGCTTGAACAAACAGCAGATCTAAAACATTTCCGTTTTGAGGTTAAGGATACCGGCATTGGTGTTGATCCCGTTCATCAGAAACTGTTGTTTGACAAGTTTTCACAAGCCGATACCTCAACCACCAGAAAGTTCGGTGGTACTGGTTTAGGCTTGTCTATTTGTAAAAAATTAGTTGAGCTGATGGATGGCGAAATTGGGATTGAGAGTATTCAGGGGGAAGGCTCAAATTTTTGGTTCAGCCTGCCGCTTGCAACCGCAGACGCAATGAGCCAAGTGCCGGTCTATAATAGCGATTTGAAAAATGAAAAAATACTCATTGTTGATGATAACGAAACGAATCGAGAGTTAATGCGTCAACTGCATAATATTTGGCATATTCCACATACCTTAGTTGATGGCGCAAAAGCAGCTTTGACAGAGTTAGAATTAGCCACAAAGCAAGACTCACCCTATACCATTGCTATTTTAGATATGCATATGCCTGAAGTGAGTGGCCTAGAGCTATGTGAGAAAATACAAAAAATGCCTCATTTGGCAACCACTAAACTCATAATGGCCTCCTCACAAGCACAACGTGGTGATGCCACAAAAATGAAAGCGGCAGGTTTTCAGGGTTATTTAACTAAACCTATTCATCAATCTGAATTATTCGATGTGTTATTGGTTGTTTCTGGCATTGAAGAGGCAACGCCTGAATTTGTTACTCGTCACATTTTAAAAGAACATAAACAGTTTAAAGCACATATTTTAGTGGTGGAAGACAATGCAACAAATCAATTAGTGATAGAAGGTTTGCTACGGACTTTAGGTATCACAGTAGATTTGGCTGGTAACGGTGAAGAAGCAATAGTAGCCTTACAAACGACTACACATCACGATTTAGTCTTTATGGACTGTCAAATGCCAATACTTGATGGTTATCAAGCGACAAAAAAAATCAGGTCGAAAAAAACAGGCATAGTAAATAGTGATATTCCCATCATCGCCATGACCGCAAATGCTATGGCAGGCGATAAACAGAAATGTCTCGATGTTGGTATGGACGATTATTTATCGAAACCTATCGATCCTAGCAGTGTTATCAATATGCTCACAAAGTGGTTGCCAAAGCATAGTGCGACAAAAGCGTTATCGGCAGATAAAGAGGAAGAATTAGTTATTGCTGAAGAGCAAACTGACCCTGGACTGGTTGTTTTTGACTATGATGATATGGCCAATCGTCTCATGAATGACACTGACTTAATGAAGTCCGTAGCCGAAATTTTTTGCGAGGACTTGGTCGAACAAATAGATGAATTAAAAGTGAGTGTTAATGATAATGATGCCGCTCAAGCTGCTGCTATAATGCATAAAATAAAAGGCGCTTCAGCAAACGTCGGTGGCAAAGCGTTAAGTGCCATTGCCCTGGAAATGGAGCTTGCAGGCAAGGCCGACAACATTAATGATATTAAGGAAAACATTGCTCAACTTGAACACGATTTCAACACACTTAAAGGCGCAATGGAACAAGCACTGTTATGAAGTTACTTATTGCCGAAGACGATGCTACGTCAAGATTAATACTGAGTGCCGTTTGTAAAAAATGGGGCTATGAGGTGGTCTGCGCAGAAGATGGTCAAGCGGCATGGCAATTAATGCATGAGAGTGATGCGCCACAATTAATGGTAATTGACTGGGAAATGCCGCAAATGAGTGGTATTGAGTTTTGCCAACGAATTCGCGCAGAGTTTCCTCATAACCCACCTTATATTATTTTACTGACCTCCAGAAATGAAACCCAAGATATTGTTGAGGGTTTGAAAAAAGGCGCTAATGATTACATTGCCAAACCTTTTAACAATGATGAATTACAAGTACGAGTTTCCGTTGGTGAACGGGTGCTACAGTTACAGCATGAGTTACATGAAACTAATGATACCTTAAATAGAGAAAAAGAAATTATTGAAGATATTATTCTCGGTATGAAAGCTGATGCTCCATTTGAGCACGCCTTTATTCGCTCGATAGAAAAACCGGTAGAAAAAACTTCTGGTGATATTTTATTTTCAGCAACTTGTCCTGACGGTAGACATCATGTGTTATTAGGGGACTTTACTGGTCACGGAATTACCGCAGCGTTGGGCGGGCCAATCGCTTCAGATACCTTTTATAAAATGACATCTAAAGGCTTGCATATGGCAGAGATAGGTAACGAGATTAATCGCCATATGTATTCTAAAATGCCCAGAGGACTTTTTCTTGCTGCCATACTATTTGAAGTTAACCCGCAACGAAATACGGTGCATATTTGGAATTGTGGCATGGAAGATATTTTGCTTTTTACACAAGGTCAGTTTAAAGAAGCAATTAAATCAAACCACCCAGCTTTAGGCATAATCAGAGATACGCTAGATAATAAGCAATCCTTTGAGTTGAGCGGTAATGATAAATTATATGCTTTCTCAGATGGCATAATAGAAACAACTACGCCAAACAATGAAATGTTTGGACAACAGCGTTTAATTACTAGCATTAGTGATATGTTACGCTATGATAAAAATATACAAGCAATTCAAGATAGTGCTGATAATTTTCGAGGGTTAGCCCCACAACTTGATGACCTTACCTTATTAGAATTAAGCAGTACCAATGAGAATAATGGATGAAATTATTAGTTGCAGATGACAGCAAAGTTTCGCGCATGATGCTATTAGCCATCACCAAAGGTTGGGGCTATGATGTCATCATGGCTGAAGATGGTGAAGAAGCTTGGCAAATAATGCAAGAAGATGACGCGCCAAGTCTTTTACTACTTGATTGGGAAATGCCTAAAATGAATGGCGTTGAGGTTTGTGAACGTGTTATTGCACAAAGCCCTGAAAACCCAGCTTATGTATTACTGTTAACCTCAAGAACTGGCTCAGATGATATTGTTGAAGGCTTAAGCAAAGGTGCCAGTGATTATTTGTCTAAACCGTTCGATAGTGCTGAACTACAAGTACGCTTGCAAGTTGGCAAGCGCATGATTGAAATGCAAGATAAATTAAACGCTACCCTTGAAGAATTAACGCAACTGGCCAGCCATGACGTATTAACAGGCTTGTTGAATCGTCGCGCTATTATGGAAGCCCTGCCTAAAGAAGTTAAGCGCATAGATCGCCTAAAGCACGACTTAGGCATTGGCATGTGCGATATAGACCACTTTAAAAGTATTAACGATACCTATGGCCATTTAGTTGGTGATGAAGTATTAAAAGAAGTCACCAAGCGTATGCAGAAAGTATTAAGAGATTATGACTTAATAGGGCGCTATGGCGGCGAAGAATTTTTAGTGATTACCCCTGTTGATAAAGAAAGCTGCACGTCTGTTTATCAGCGTATCTGCCAAGCTATCTCTGCAAAACCGGTTATTACCGGTGAGTTATCGATACCTGTCACCATAAGTTGTGGCGTAACCTGTTATTCAGCAGAAGTAGATGGTCAAGATATGGCTAAATTTTTGAACCGCGCTGATGAGGCGCTTTACCAAGCAAAAGATGCTGGCCGCAACCAAGTGATTTTAAAGCAAGCTATTGATCAATAATTCAAAATCAACTTGCGTGTAATCTATTTTGATTTAAATACACCGATGTACCTAACAATTCCGGTTGCTGCTCGGTCACAATATAAGAAGGTGTTTGTTTAAGGTTAATGATAAACGTCCCTTTGACTCAAACCTTTCTCTAAATTGACTTAATATAATGAAATCGACCAATCTTGGTGCAATGCCACTAGGAATATTGCCTTCGCCTAAACTACTATTTAATAAAACAAGGTTACCAGCAAATCTACCTAGTATCGCGTATAGACAACCAAGTACATTTCTTGGTGTACTTAGTTGCCTATTTAGCGGTATTAGTTTATCGACTTAACATTATTGGTGACATTGCACATCAGCAAGTTGAGCGCTAGCAGCAACAATTTTTATATCACTAATTGCTAACGATAAATCACCTGAAGAAACCAAGGTAAATGGGCTAATAATGTTGTCGAATGCAACACCTTGCTTAGCAAAACACTGCAAATCAATGGTAAGCTCTTGCCATTGTCCATCAGGTATTTTCGCGAGCGCATCAGCAATATCGATGTTTGCCATACAGGCTGATTGGTCATTAGTCGCTTGCTCACATATCATGGAAACCTGTACAGGAGCAGTGACACTACTTTCTCTTTTAACACTAATGCTCAATGCTGATTGACTGTTTAATGATTCACTCAAGCTTTCAAATAAATTTTCACTATGAGTAAACGTCACTCCGGCTGTTTTTGCACCAGAAAGCGTTAAACGAAAAGCATCTTCTTGCACAATTTTATCAACAGTACGATAAGTAATACCGGGTAACTGAGCACTATTAGACTGCACATTTAATGTTTGTTGTGCAGAAGTTAATAACATCTGCCAAGGTTTAATTGCTTTTGCAGCAAAGATTGGTTTTCCTTGTTGGTTGTCTTCCACCTTAGAGAAACGTTCGGACAAGTCATCTGCTAAGGTACTTTTCTCTGAGTATTTTAAACCGAAGCCGTAAGGTAATAATGGTTGATAATCTTTATCAAATCGGTTTACCACCTGAGTTGCCGTTTTGGGCCAAGAAAAAGATAGCTCGCCTTTAAAGTCGTGCTGAATCTGCCCATCTGCATTTGTCAGTAGTACATCGGCAATAGCTTTACCTTCAGAGCCAGGTAACCAAGCAGCAACAAAAGCATCGCTGGCATTTAGCTCAGCATTTACCCACATAGGTCTACCACTTATAAATACAGAGACAACCGGAATACCTTGCGACTTTAAACGTTTCAACATGGCTAAGTCAGCTTTAGTCTCGTTTTGATATGCTAAGTTTTCTCTATCACCTTGTCCTTCAGCGTAAGGCTCCTCACCAAAAACGACTACTGCTACATCTGGTTTCTCAGAAAACTCTCCCCGCTCATTTAATTCAATACGGCCACCTGCGGCCTTAACTTGTTGAGCAAAGCCTTCATATATTGAACTACCGCCCGGAAAATCACTATTTTGATTATTGGTGCCTTGCCAAGTGATGGTCCAACCGCCTGTTTGTTTACCAATGTTATTAGCCGCATCACCTGCAACGAGTATGTGCATTTTAGGTGATAAAGGTAAAATATTTGCTTTGTTTTTTAACAGCACTAAAGATTCACGCACAGCTTGCTGCGCTACCGCGCGGTGTTCGTCGCTGCCAATAAGTGCCGTTTTTCCTGAAAACTTTCTTTTTGCTGGACTTGGTTTTTCAAAAATACCCGCCCTGAGTTTTACTCGCAATATACGACTTACCGCATCATCAATACGAGACAAGGCTATTTCACCACTGTTAACCTGCGCAATAGTATTTTCATAAAGCGGCTTCCACGCGTCTGTTGGCACCATGAAAATATCTAAACCCGCATTTACCGATTGGGGACAACTTTCATTGCTACAACCTTTTACTTGACCATGACCATTCCAATCACCGACAACAAAACCATCAAAACCCATTTTATCTTTTAGCACCTGGGTTAGTAAGTATTCACTGCCATGATTTTTCTCTCCTTGCCAACTATTGAAAGATGCCATCACCGATTGAGAGCCAGCGGCTAAACCGCTAACATAGCCTTGAGCATGTATATCGAATAATGCTTGCTCATTATCAATATTATTGCCTTGATCATCACCGTCAATAGTGCCGCCATCACCTAAGAAGTGCTTTACCGTACTAATGACTCTATTGTCGGCTAAGAAGTCTTCCCCTGCTTTACCTTGCAAGCCATGAACAATCGCCGCAGCATAAGTTTTTACTATTTCTGGGTCTTCTGAATAGCCTTCATAGGTTCTACCCCAACGATCATCTCTAACGGTTGCTACCGTAGGAGCAAATACCCAATCAATTCCAGTCACCATAACTTCTGTCGCAGTAACTTGCGCAATTTTTTCTAACAAGTCAGGGTTGTTAGCAGCTCCTAAGCCAATGTTATGTGGAAACAAAGTAGCACCAATGACATTATTGTGGCCATGTACCGCATCAGTGCCCCAAATAGTAGGAATAGTACTGCCATCAAGCGAATCATCGATAGAGGCTTGATACATTTGCTCGGCTAAATTAATCCAATCTTGTGGTGTTGCATGTTTATTATTATCCGGAAAAGCGCCACCACCATTGAGGTATGAACCAAAGCCATACTTACGCATATCTTCTGGAGTGATATCTCTAATTTCAGGCTGGATCATTTGCGCTACTTTTTGCGCTAAGGTCATCGTTGACATTATCTCAACGATCTTAGCTTCAATTGTGGCGTCTTTTTTAACGTCAAAATTCAATTTAGGCCAGATTTCAGTCGATTGATTTAGAGCCGTTGATTGCACTTTACTGCTAGATGCAATTGTACGATCCGTTTGATTACAACCAAGTAAAGCCATGGGAAAAAGCATTATCAACAATGCCTTGGAGGTGGATATAGGATATTTCATCATAAACTCGCTAAGATTTTCTTATTTACTAATATTGATAACTTTGCTGCCTTTAATGCCGTAATAGGCGATATATAAGTAACAAACTAATGGTAAAACAAAGGCTAATTGTACTGTTAATGTATCTGCTAACAGGCCTTGAAGTAATGGAATGATCGCGCCACCAACGATGGCTAAGCACAAAATACCCGCACCTTGGCTAGTGTGTTTTCCTAAGCCGTTTAATGCCAAGCTAAAGACAGTAGGAAACATAATAGAGTTGCATAAGCCAACAAGCAATAAGGCCCACATAGCTATGCTGCCTGAGCTAATAATGGCAGTAGCAATTAATATTACTGCTGCAAATGCGTTGAAAGCTAACACTTTACCTGCATCAAGCTTTTGCATCACCGCTGCACCAATAAAGCGTCCTACCATGGCCCCGCCCCAATAATAAGTTAGATATTTTGCTGCTTCGGATTCAACTAATCCGGCTATATCTGCTTCTCCCAGAAAATTGACTAAAAAGCTACCGATTGACACTTCTGCGCCAACATACACAAAAATGCCTAATGCGCCTAAAACTAGGTGATTATATTGCCATGCTGAGCCCTCTATTTCTTCTTCTTCAATGACCTCGGCGCTATCAACATGGGGCAGCTTCAAAAAAGCAAAAATGGCCGCTAACAGTAATAACATTGCGGTTAAAAATAAATACGGTACTTTCACGCTATCTGCTGACGCTGTTGCGGACAATGCATCGGTTGCTTCGTTAAGAATAAACAAAGCACCTAAATACGGAGCCACCGTAGTACCTAATGAATTAAATGCTTGTGTCATCGTTAATCTTGACGAAGCCGTTTCTGCTGAGCCAAGTAAAGTCACATAGGGGTTGGCAGAAACTTGTAATATTGTAATACCGCTTGCTAACACAAATAAGGCGGCTAAGAAAAAGTTATAACTATGATAAGAAGCCGCAGGATAAAACATTAAACAGCCAATAGCGGCAATGACTAAACCAATCACAATACCATTTTGATAAGCTACTTTTTTCACCAGTCTACCAGCAGGTAAGGACACTAAAAAGTAAGCACCAAAAAAACAGAATTGCACTAACATTGATTGGGTATAACTTAACGAAAAAATCGCTTTTAAATGCGGAATCAGAATATCATTTAAACAAGTGATAAAACCCCACATGAAAAATAATGAGGTTAACGATACTAAGGCAAATTGATTAGTATTTTGTAGACCCGTATTTTGGCCTTTCGGTTGTTCTAATGTATATGAAGTTGCAGCCATTAGTAACTCCCCTTGCTTGATTTTGAACGGTGAACTAAAACGCTAGCACGAATGTACAGAGCTAGCGTTTTAACATAAAAAAAGAGAAAACTAGCGCATTGATTTAACCGTGCACCAGTTTTCAACATAGCTAGTTAAAGCTATAACGTGCACCTATGGTGTATCTAGGACCGTATTGTCGAGCAAACAAGAATTGCTCCTCATAACGACCATACCCTTGCTCGGTCTCATCATTAAGATTAATACCTTCAAAGAACACGGTGAAGTGCTCTGTTACATCATAGTTAACACTCATATCCAACTGACCAAACTCTTTGGCAAATTGCGGTGGGTTATCTGATGAGCCTTGATCTTGGCCAACACCAATTAAATACTCGTCACGCCACGCATAGGTAAACTTCACTGATAAGCCATGCTTTTCATAAAAGGCTTGGAAGTTAGCTGAGTCACTTAAACCTGTTAACGGTGTTTGCTGATCTAAGCTATCAATATCAAATTCAACATCGCCCTCAACAAAAGTAGCATTAACACCAACACCAAAGCCACTTTCACCAAAAACATGTTGTAAAGCGACTTCAACACCTTCAACCGTTTTTTCATCTGAGGCATTAAAAGGTTGATTAATATCCCAGGTCATTAATGGATCGTCTGAGCTAGGCGTTAAGTAACCTTGTTCATTTAAAGTAGAGCCGTTCGCTTGAATTTGAGCAAATACGGCATCATTGGTTGCTTGCTCACCGCGCCCTTCTATATCGGATACCGCTTGCTGCCAACGAGGACCTAAGTAAATATCATTAAAACCTTCAATGGTAGTTGACACGATTTGACTACCAATAAAGTTTTTAACGTCTTTTCTAAAGTAACCCACGGAGGCATAACTGGCATCACCATAATAATACTCAAGGCTCAAATCAAAGTTAGTTGACTCATACGGTTGAAGGTTGGTATTGCCTTCACCGCCATTTCTAGAGCCAACTTTAGGGCTTGGAGATAAGCTTCTTCCACCCGCTAAATTACCCAAAGGCGCTCTAGCAATGGTTTTACCCCATGACATACGGCCTACTAAATCATCGCTAAGATCAACTTTGATATCTACCATAGGTAGAAATACATCATGTTTGCCGGTTAATGCTAAGAAATTATCTTCACCTGCTAGGTATTGCGTGTGCCACTCACTACCGCCTTTCCACCAAACGGTAGTAGGCACAGGTTGCAAGACGCTACTGGTGACATCAGTTTCTTCATAACGAACACCTAAGTTCACTTGCACCGGATAATCATACACATCAAATTCTAAAGCGCCTTGAACATAAATACTGGTGGTATCTTCTTGCACTGAGCCGGAACTTACCGTACCCATGTCATGGTATGCAGTAGTTGCGAAGTAATCATCGCCACCTAACACCTCATTAGTTAAAAAAGCTTCAGAGCGAGCCACCAGTTCGTCAAAATCGAAGGTGTAATAGTAATGAGGAGAAAGTTCGCTACCGCCACCGTCAAAAGCATCTAAGAAATCACTGGTATCATGGCGCGTGAACATACCGTCGGGTAACATCGCACTATAATTAGGGTTAAATAAGAAACCACCAATTAAACCACTCCAAGCACTTGAACCACCTATTTTTTGCTCTGTTCGGGCGATGCCAAACTTGATATCAACCAAGGGAATATCGAAAACATCATTTTCCCACGTGCCATCAATTTGTAATTGTTCAACTTCTGACTTACCCGGCGAGTGAGTGAATTGGCTGAAATGAGAGTCTATTTCGCTGGTAGGAAGTTCATTGCTGCCGTTGTTCCATAAGATCTCAGCGTGCGGAATATCACCCGTACGATAGTCATAAATTTTGGTCTTCAATTGATCTGAGCCTAATACCAATGAACCAGCACTACCTAAGCCTTGATCTTTACCATTATCACCTTCATTAGTTGAATTATGGTAATCTAAGCGAAAATATAGGGTATCACTAGCAATCCAATCAATATTAAAACCAATGGATTCAGCTTCTATTTCAGTGGTATTTCTGCTGGTAGTAAATGAACCATCATTGCCACTAATATCAGCATAAACAGCAGTACCATTTTCATCTAATTCATAGCCATTGATATTACCACCATAATCGTTCCACATGCCCCAACCGATTGAGTTAGTACCCGTGATTGCTTTTGAGGCGGTATAATCAAGCGTTAAGATCAAGTCATCTATCGGTGCGTATTGAAAAACCACATAACCGTTAGTTCTTTCACGCTGAACATCGTTGATACCATAGTTCATGTCGCGAGGAAAAAAGTGATCGCCAATACGATTACCTTCTTCATCTAATGCACGAGGGTCAATCACCATGCTTTCATCAAGGTTTGATGGCAAGGCAACATTGGCTTGCCACCCTTGAATGTTGGCACTTTGTTGTTGAAAGTCTCTACGTTGCTGATTGAAAGCAAAAGCAAAGCCTAAGCTTTCATCTGCAAAAGTATTTGAATATAGTGCGGAGAATTCTGGTGTTACCTCGTCACCTTCAACATTAGAGCTATCATGAATAGCTTTCGTTGAAATAGACATTTTCTGACCTGGACTCGACAGTGGCTTCATTGTCACAATGTTTACCGTGGCACCAAGGCCACCGGTTGGTTTATCAGCTCTAGCGGTTTTATATACTTCTAATGCAGAAACGCCGTCTGATGCAAGGTTCTCAAATTTAAATGAGCGACTATTACCCGTACCCGGCATCTGTCTGCCGTTCAGGGTCACTAGGTTAAAATCTGGACCAAAACCACGTACGGTGATTTCACTCCCTTCACCATTACTACGGCTCACTGATACACCCGTAATACGTTGTAATGATTCAGCTAAATTACTATCTGGAAATTTACCCATTTCTTCTGAGGAGATAGCATCAACAACCCCTGACATATCTCTTTTTAGGTTCATCGCCCGCGTTAAGCTGCCACGAATACCCTGTACTTCAATAACTTCGACTTCTTTTTCTTTTTCTTTTACTTCATTTACAGCCGCTTCTGCTGCCATAAGGTTGAAATTTGCACCTGCAGTCAATGCTGCAGAGATATAAACGGCTAAGCGTTTTTTTGAAAAATTTGAATGTTTCATGTTTATCCTACTTTGTTTATATGAGTAGTTAAAAATCGCGGCACTTTTAAAAGTTCTGTGCCGCACAATTTTTTAATCAAGGAGTTTATTGCGCTGTTATCGCTACATTATCAATACGATAAACAGCACCTTCTCCCGTTCCCCAAGCAGGGAAAACCATCAAGACATCAAGTGAACTAATATCGAGGCCTGCATCAAATAAAGCTTGTAAAGAATATGTGTAGGTTTGCCACTCACCAACCACTGGTTCTACACCTTCTTGGTTGGCGCTTAACGCTAGTTCAACGGCAGAGCTAGCATCACCTGATTCAATTTTGAATACCCAGGCAGCGGCAGCATCATTAGGTGCGTTAACGACTTTTAGATCAAACTTCACTACACCATTTGCTAGGATTGCACTGGCGTCATAATAAACATCGTCATCCGCTAAAAATCCCATAACGGTTGGCGAAGCACCAATAACAAACTCTGCTACCATGTTATGGCTTGCATCATCTTGCTCTTCAGTTGGTGTAGAGCCACCGCAACAGTCCCAAATTGACCACTCTGCGTGTTGTGCATCATCATAGATAGTTAGACCTTGTGGTGTAGGTACACTACTGGGATCATAAATCATCACGTTATCTAATCGATAGACTGCCCCTTCACCAGTACCCCAAGCAGGGAATACCATAAGCACATCTATTGCACTTAGGTCTAAACCTGCATCGAAAAGAGACTGTAATGAATAGGTGTATGTTTGCCATTGTCCTACTACTGGCGCAGCGCCTTCTTGACTAGCAGTTAGTTCAAGTTCAACTGCTGAGCTAGCATCGCCAGCTTCAATTTTAAAGACCCAAGCAGCACTAGTATCATTAGGTGCATTCACTACCTTCATTTCAAATTGCACAACACCGTTACTAACTAAGCTAGCAGCATCTAAGTAAACATCATCATCTGCTAATAAGCCCATAACTGTTGGTGAGGCGCCAATAACAAACTCAGCAGTCATGCCATGTTCAGTATCATCGTTTTCTAATGTTGGTGTTGAGCCACCACAACAATCCCAAATACTCCAACTGTCTCTCGCTTGCTCATCAAACAGAACATGTCCTGTGAAGCCGCTATCAGCATTTGGATCATACATTTTTGCATTATCGACACGGTAAACAGCACCTTCTCCAGCGCCCCAAGCAGGGAATATCATCACCACATCAATAGCACTTACGTCTAAGCCAGCATTGGCTAAATCAGCGAGATTGAAAGTATAGGTTTGCCATTGATCAGCACTTGGTGCGACACCTTCGATGCTATCTGTTAATGGTAACTCTACTGCTGTATCACCATTATCTGATTCAACTTTAAACATCCATGCAGCACTTCCATCGCCCGGCATAGCCGTTACTTTCATTTCAAATTGCGCTACCCCGTTGGATAAAATACTTGAAGCATCAAAAGGTGCAGGTTGATCAGTATTTCCTTCTCTAGAAATAAAGCCCATAACGGTTGGTGAAGCACCAATAGCAAACTCTGCAACTGCGCCATGTGCTTCATCATCTGTTTCAACAACAGGTGTTGAGCCACCGCAACAATCCCACATTGGCCAGCTTGGGTTTTGTTCATCTTCAAATAACACCAATTGAGCTGAAGCCGTGTTTACACCCGAATCAATCTCAACATTCGCCATACGATAAACGGCACCTTCACCAGCACCCCATGCAGGGAATATCATCAATACATCAATCGCACTCAAGTCTAAACCTGCGTCTGCTAACATTTGTAATGGGAAAGTAAAGGTTTGCCATTCACCCGCAACAGGTGCGACACCTTCAGAACTGTCAGTGAGAGGAATCTCTACCGCCGTTGTCCCTTCTGAGCTTTCCATTTTGAACATCCAGGTTGCGGATGCATCATTAGGCGCGTTTACCATGTTCATATCAAAACGCACTGAACCGGTAGCAATTGCTGGTGAAGCGTCAAATGGACTTGGTGTGCCCGTTTCATCGATAAATTCTTCACGAGAGATAAAACCATTTACCGTTGGCTGTGCGCCAACAGAAAATTCCATAACGCTTCCCATAGTGTCATCTTCAACAACGGTTGGAGTTGAACCACCACAGCAATCCCATGCCGGCCAGTTAGGGTTAATACTACCTGAGAAAATAGCTAAATCTTGTGGTAGTGCAACTGAAGGAGGTGAAGGGATTGGCGCCTTACCTTCTACTAACGCATCATCAGTGCTGTCATAACCACCGCGTAGGGTTTCACAACCTTTGCCTGTATCTGGGTTTTGGTTACATTGGTATACACGAATATAATCTATCTCAAATGTTTGACCATTTTCATAGGCGCTAGCATCGATACCCATATCATTAGAGTTCTCAGCCCAGTCACCACCAACAGCATTATTTAAAATCATAAAGAATTGTTGGTCATAAGGAGCCTTATCCCAATGTATCGTTAACTCACCCGATACCGCATCAAAGTACTCGGCAAACCAACCTCGGTGTGATAAACCAACCGCTTCATCTTTAGAGTTATAGCGTACTTGAGATTGACGTTGCGTTTGATATAAATAACCGTCTACATACCAGCGAATCTCACCTTCTTGCCATTCAATAGCATAAACATGGAAATCATCGGCGGGACTTGCTCCTTCAGGTAAACTATACGCCTTTCCTGAGTGAGCGTTGTTGGGCCATGCTTCACCGTAATGCAAAGTGCCATGAACATTATTTTCTACAACTCCTTCATCATTAACGGTTTTAAGATTAATTGATTCAAGAATGTCAATTTCACCGGATTTTGGCCAACCACCGTAAGTTTCATCAGTAGGCATCATCCAAAATGCCGGGAAACTTCCCTGACCAAATGGCATTTTAGCTTTTATTTCAAAACGACCATATTTAAAATCCGCTTTATTTTTACTGATCATTCGTGCAGAGGTATAAGGTAGTTCAGCACCTTCTTCAGCAGGCAGCGCGACTAATTTAAGTGAGCCATCACTGACAAATGAGTTTTGCTCACCTTCTGTGTAACATTGTTTTTCGTTGTTACCACCGCCCCAACAGTTGACTTCATGAGTCCAATTATTGGCATCAATAGCACTACCTTCAAATTCATCACTCCACACTAATTCCCAGTCGCTTACTGGTAGTTGAGCATCAATTTTGCTTGAATCTGTTTTAGTTTCAACACTACCACCGCAACCAAGCAGTGATGCGGCTGAGAGCAAGACACAATATTTTGTCAGCTTTTTTGCAACTTTTATCATAATTTGATTTCCAATTACTTAACTTTCGCTCTTGAATATTTTCTAATTGTTATTTATTCAGTAAAGCTTTTGATAGTTAAATAGTCATACGCTAGAAAATGAGAGTGCGTATAAGCTATCCCCTAGCATCATCTTGTGCCAAGGCGATGGGGGTTACAATTGAAATGCGGTGTCAGGTGACATTAACGAGGTATGGCTACTTTTAGTTATCAAAGTAAGCTGAAGCGAGACAAAAACACGTCAACTTGTTTATCAGAAAGTTATAATTGTTTAGACTCAAGCAAGGCTTGAATAGCAGAACTATAGTTGCGGCTGACTTTAAGGTGAATATCTTCGCCAAGTTCAAGTACACTTTCGCTGTTACGCAAGGCGCGAATGCTTTTAATACAATGAATATTGACTAACGTGGATTTATGTATGCGCTTGAATACCCGTTCGTCTAATTGGCTTTCGAGCTTTTTCATGGTGATACGCACAATATGCGTTTCTTTATCTGTGTGAACACACATATAGTCCCCTGCAGCATCAATCCAACGAATGGCACTTACGGGTAAAAAGACTTTCTCATTATCACTATTTTTAATCACCAATTCTTGGCAAAAAGAGGTTGGCAATGGTTGGTCTGTTTCTAACCAGTTTTCTAATTCTGAGATAGCTATACCTGAGGTCTCTCCCAGTGCTTGTAATAGCTTAAATTTATCTCGTTCTTTATTGGTATTAACTGGACTATGCTTTTGCAATAGTCGCTCAACGGTTTTTTTCAAGCGGCCTAAGTTAGCTGGCTTTAATACGTAATCAATGGCGTTTAACTCAAATGCATCCAAAGCATATTCACCATAAGCACTGACAAAGACAATCATAGGTAAAATATCAGTTTGCAAAGCTTGTACTACTTCAATGCCATCTAATCCACATCCGGGCAAAGCTCATGACATAAAACAATAGCCTGATCACCATCACTCGCTTCTGCAATTACATTAATTTCAGGAATCTTTTCAAGACGTAACCTTAGGCCTTCAAGTGCAAGGGGTTCATCATCAACAATAATTGCACTTAACACTTTGTCATTCATGATTGCTTCTCAAAAGGAACAGATATAAGCACGGAGATACCTTGGTGGTCATTTTCTGAAATCTTTATTTCATAGTCGCCATTAAACATAGCATCTAATCGCGCTTTAGTATTGCTCATGCCAATGCCAAAGCCATTACTGACTGTTTTGTGTTGACCATCACCGTTATCTAATACTTCAATAATTAAGCGTTCGCCTTGCTTAGCTGCACTAATGGTAACACTGCCACCTTCCTTTCTCGGTTCGATGGCATATTTAATTGAGTTTTCGACTAACGGTTGCAATAGCATGCTAGGCACTTGGCATTTTAAAACGGTGCTACTCACTTTTCTATGTATAGTTAACCTGTCAGCAAATCTGACTTTTTCAATAGACAAATATAAGTCGAGCAATTGCAACTCTTTGTCTAGGCTTGTTTTACTTATGGCATTATTATCTAAAGAATAACGGAAAAACTCACACAGCTTGTCTAGCATTTCATTGGCTTTTTCATTGTCATTTTTATAAATGAGCGTTGAGATGGCATTCAAGGTATTAAACATAAAATGGGGATTTAACTGATACCTCAGCATTTGCAGCTGGGCGTCTTTCGCCGAAGTTTGCGCTCTGAGGAGCATTTCATGTTCTTTTTGCAATTTGGTGTTGTATAACATGATAAAAAAGATTGAAGTCCATACGCCCATGGTGGTTAATGAGAACATCAACCAACCACCAAACTCCAACATATTCCACGCTTCATTCCACTGTTGGTGATAAACAATCACTTTAAACGAACTAATTTTGATAATGTTGTAAATTATTCCCAACACCGCCGCCGAAAAGAAACTAAATAGCAACATTTTCTTTAAGGGAAGATGGACTAGGCGTCGAATCAATAACCATTGAAAATAAGACAAGACAAAGCCACTGCTAGTTTCAACGGCAAGATTGAGAATTTGTCCTGACAAATTAAAATTAGGATCGGTAAGCTGCGGACGAATAATAGCTAAAAAAACGATGACGGCATAACCAAGCCAACCTGCAATTTGCAAAGTCCAAAATTGATGACTTTGTTTCGAAAAGGCTTGTGGCTCTAATTCAAGTAAGCCTTCAGTATAGGGTTCATTCATAACGTTAATCATAATTATTTAACATCATATTATTGATTCTAGCTTATTTTTTGAGTAAATAACTGTATAACAAACAGCAAAAAAAGCAGGAATTTGCGACAAGACGTGCAAATATTGAGACAACACAGTCACGATGAGCATTATATTTATAGTCAATAAAGTATCTGTTTTTATACATATCACTTAGCTAATAAACAAATTAACAGTTTTCTATATAACACTATTAACTTGTTTTTTGTTGTAATAAAGCCTTTATTGCGGGTAAATCTACTGTTTTATCATCAACTTTTAAATAAGCTACCGCTGCACTTTGTTGACCTGAATTAGTGGTAATTTCATCATGTACTACAGTTGCTTCAATCACACCCGCCATATTGATTAATAACTCAGCCACTTCATCAGCCTTTTCTTCGCAATTAATGGTAGTGGCGAAACTAAAACTTTTCGATTTCTTCAATTTTTGCATGCCAAAGCTAAGTATTAGCCAGCATAAACTCACTAACGCCATCACTAAAAAGATGCTATTTTCACCGAAGCGACTCGCCACAAAACCACCAACAATACCGCCAACAAATGCCCCTAAAAATTGACTACTGGAATAAATTCCCATAACGCTACCTTTAACACCAGCAGGAGCAAGCCTTGATAAAATAGAAGGCATAGTCGCTTCTAAGTAGTTAAATGCGGTAAAAAATAGCACCACTGATAATATTAAACTCCAAAAGCCATTAGGTAACAGCCACAATAGAAATAAAGCAAGGGTCAGCAAAGCAACAGCGCCACTAAACATTGGCTTTTCTTGTTGTTTTTTCATGGCGACAATCATAAATGGCACCATCAAAAAGAAAGAGCCTATTAAGGTCGGTAAATAAATTTGCCAATGATTTTCTAAGGCTAAACCACTGGCCACAAACTGCTTTGGCAAGGTGACAAAACAAGCAGTTAAAGCCATATGTAAAATAAACACTCCCCAGTTCAAACGTGATAACTGTGGGTGGCGAATCAATCTGGCGATTTGCTCAGGCAATGCCACACTATCCCCCCGAGGCGCTTTACTGACAGAATATGGCACCATAAACTGAATCATCAACATGGCAAGTAGTGTTAAAAAACCGGTGAACCAAAATAAGCCGCTTAAACCAAAAGCATCAGCAACTATTGGCCCTAAAATCATTGCAAAAGTGAACGATAAGCCAATGAACATACCAATGGTTGCCATCACCTTGGGTCGTTGCTCTTCTCTACTCAAATCTGCAGCTAAAGCTAAAATGGCACTGGCAATGGCTCCCATGCCTTGAATCGCTCGGCCTATAACCACGCCATAAATACTCGTAGACAATGCAGCTACCACACTGCCAATGAGAAACACCACTAAACCAGCCAATATTACCGGTTTGCGGCCATATTTATCTGAGAGAATGCCCATTGGAATTTGTAATAACGCTTGAGTTAAACCGTAAGCGCCAATGGCAAGGCCAAGCCACATCGGGCTATAACCGGTTAATTGCTCTCCATAAATAGCAAAAACGGGCAAGATCATAAAAAGACCGAGCATTCGCACGCCAAAGACACTGGCGAGAGAAAATGCTGCTTTTTTCTCAATACGGTTTAAACCTGAAACACTCATGGAAACTTCTTACCCATTACAATAACAACACCAAGCCAATTTAGCGGAAATCAAAATCGACGTAGTTTACCACGCTAATAAAGACAACAAAACAGCCCTTTACTTTATACTAGTTTGATGAAACTAAACTAATAAAAAGTAACACACCATAGCCAACATAGAAGAAATAATAAAACTTAAAATGGCTCCTTCTTTTACCATGGTTTGTATCTCGATTTCACCCGTACCATAAGCAATGGCATTGGGTGCCGTGGCAACAGGTAACATAAACGCACAACTTGCTGCCATCGCAGCGGGTATCATCAATATTGCAGGGTCCAAGCCAGACGATATTGCGGCAACCGCAAGTATTGGCATTAATAATGTTGCTGTTGCGGTATTGCTGGTGATTTCCGTTAGATAGGTGACAAATAAACATATTGTTAGCATCATTAATATGGGGGGTAAACTTGATAGCGATGTGAGCCATTCACCTAACATTGCGCTTAAGCCCGATGCAGTAAATCCTTTAGCAATAGCAATACCACCAGCAAATAATAGCAACATACCCCAAGGAATAGATTTTGCGGTATCCCAATCTAACAAACGTTTACCTTTGCCATTGGGTACCATAAACATAATAATCACGGCAAATAATGCCACGGTGCTGTCACCAATGCCCTTAACGCCAATAAAACCACTCCAACCACCAAAGGGCTCGCTACGAGTAATCCATGCTAATGCCGTTAAACCGAAGACCCATAGGGTACGTTTTTCTTCTGTTCGCCAAGTGCCTAATTCGGGTAAAACAAGGTCGTGCTCAAGCTTAACCTTACGTGTTAACCAAAAAGCCATAATGGGTAAGGCGATAATCACCACGGGTATGCCAATTTTCATCCAAGCTAAAAAGCCAAACTCTTTACCTGTGTGTTCTTCATAAATCCCGGCAAAAATCACATTAGGTGGTGTGCCAATTAAGGTACCTAAACCACCAACGCTTGACGCATAAGCAATACCCAAAATTAACGCTACTTTTAGATTTTTATTATCCACATGACTTAAAATCGCCAGTGCCATCGGCAACATAATAAGGGTAGTGGCAGTGTTAGAAATCCACATACTCAAAAAGCCAGCTGCTAACATGAAACCCAACACCAAACGCCTACCGCTGGAAACCCCAACTAAGCTAATCATATACACGGCAAGTCGCTCATGGGCACCGCTTTTTTCTAACGCTTTAGAGAGCATAAATGCCCCCATGAGCAACAGAATGACATGGCTACCAAGTGAGGCCGCGACCGCTTTATGATCTAAAATACCAAATAAGGGTAACAGCGCAAAAGGCACTAATGAAGTTGCCGGAATAGGCAGAGCTTCACTCACCCACCAGATTACAGTTAAAAGCGTGATTGCAGCGGCAATTGCCGGTTTGTCTGCTACCGACATAGCTTCAAGAATATAATAGAAGGCAAGGGCTAAAATTGGCCCTATAACAATAAAATGCTCTTTGTTTATTTTCATTTTTTTATAATTTTAATTACCGCACATGTTAATCAGAGAAAATATCATTATTAGTTTAACTAAGCTACTGACAATTAATTCCTATGAATATCTGATTTAAACAATAGAGCAACTATTCTCTGCAACCAATGCCTTACCTAAAAACGTTGCTAATTCCAACTGAAACCTGCATTTAGAGTTCACTTGGGTATTTTGCTATGGCATAATATTCGGCTGAATTTTGCCGATGGATAAATGGATAGAAATGAAAAATATTGAAGTCAGAGGGGCTCGTACCCACAACCTGAAGAACATTAGTTTGGAAATTCCCCGTGATAAATTAGTGGTAATTACTGGATTGTCTGGCTCAGGTAAATCATCACTGGCTTTTGATACATTATACGCAGAGGGACAACGTCGATACGTAGAGTCGCTTTCTGCTTATGCGCGTCAATTTCTATCGTTAATGGAAAAGCCTGATGTAGATCACATAGAAGGCTTATCACCCGCTATTTCCATTGAACAAAAATCAACTTCACATAACCCGCGCTCTACCGTGGGAACCATCACCGAAATTTATGATTATTTACGTTTGTTATATGCCCGTGTTGGGGAGCCGCGCTGCCCGACACATCATCAACCCTTAGCGGCTCAAACCGTTTCGCAAATGGTAGATAAAGTTTTAGAGCTTGAAGAAGGCACTAAAGTGATGTTGCTAGCACCGGTTTTACAAAACCGAAAAGGCGAACATATTAAACTGCTAGATAATCTAGCCGCCCAAGGTTTTATCCGTGCTCGCATCGACGGAGAGGTTTGCGATTTATCTGATCCACCAACATTAGAATTACATAAAAAACATACGATTGAAGTAGTGGTTGATCGATTGAAAGTACGCCCTGATATTCAATTGCGTTTATCGGAATCATTCGAAACGACCTTAGGGCTAACTGCTGGCACAGCAAAAGTTGCCTTCATGGATGAGCCAGACAGAGATGAATTACTTTTCTCGGCTAATTTTGCTTGCCCACATTGTGGTTACAGTATGCAAGAGTTAGAGCCACGCTTATTCTCTTTCAATAACCCAGCGGGTGCATGCCAAACATGTGACGGTTTAGGTATTGAACAATTCTTTGATAGTAATCGCATTATTGCCAATGACGAATTAAGCTTAGCCGGCGGGGCAATTAGAGGGTGGGACAAACGAAATTTTTACTACTTTCAAATGTTACAGGCCCTTAGCGAACATTATCAATTTGCCGTAGATAAACCCTTTAAAGATCTAACCGAGCAAGCTCGACAAGTAGTCCTCTACGGTAGTGATACTCAAGAAATAGAATTTAAATATATGAATGATCGTGGTGATGTTGTTTTTCGCAAACATCCGTTCGAAGGCATTATCAATAATATGCAACGCCGCTTTAAAGAAACCGAATCAAATGCGGTGCGAGAAGAGTTAGCCAAATATTTGAATAGTCAACATTGTCCTGATTGTAATGGTAGTCGCTTACGCCTCGAAGCCCGTAATGTTTTTATCGGTGATACGCCATTACCCATTGTCGCTGAATATTCTATTGCCGATGCCTTAGCCTTCTTCCAAGGCTTAGATTTAACCGGGCAAAAAGGACAAGTCGCCGAAAAAATTCTAAAAGAAATTAACGAACGCTTAGGCTTTTTAGTCAATGTTGGTTTAAATTATTTAAACTTATCTCGCGGTGCCAACACCCTTTCTGGCGGTGAAGCGCAACGTATACGCTTAGCTAGCCAAATTGGTGCGGGTTTAGTTGGGGTAATGTATGTACTTGATGAGCCATCAATTGGCTTGCATCAACGCGACAACGAACGCTTATTAAATACCTTAATTCATTTACGTGATTTAGGTAACACCGTGATTGTGGTTGAACATGATGAAGATGCCATACGCGCAGCGGATTTTGTTATAGATATTGGTCCCGGCGCTGGGGTTCATGGTGGTGAAATAATTGCACAAGGTACAGTAGATGACATACTAAAGTGTGAAGACTCACTTACCGGAAAGTACCTTTCTGGCAAAGAAGAAATTGAAACACCTAAAAAACGCCACCCGTTCGACAAGAAAAATATCGTTGAACTGAAAGGCGCCAATGGCAATAATTTAAGAAATGTTGATTTAATTATTCCAAACGGCTTAATGACTTGTGTAACAGGTGTTTCAGGCTCAGGTAAATCGACTCTTATTAATGACACTTTGTATAAACTTGCCCATATTGAACTTAATGGCGCGACAGTTGACGAGCCGGCACCATACAAATCTATTTCAGGGTTGGAACACCTTGATAAAGTCATCGACATTGACCAAAGTCCTATTGGTAGAACACCGCGCTCAAATCCGGCAACCTATACCGGCATATTCACAGCTATTCGTGATATTTTCGCTGCCACACAAGAGTCTCGTTCACGTGGTTATAAACCGGGACGTTTTAGTTTTAATGTTAAGGGTGGCCGCTGTGAAGCCTGTCAAGGTGATGGTTTAATTAAAGTAGAAATGCACTTTTTACCGGATGTGTACGTGCCATGTGATGTCTGTAAATCTAAGCGTTATAATCGCGAAACCTTAGAAGTGCTCTACAAAGGCAAAAACATCCACGAAACCTTAGACATGACGATTGAAGATGCCTTTGAATTTTTCAATGCCATCCCCGCAGTAAAACGTAAACTGCAAACCTTACTAGATGTTGGTTTAGGTTATATCAAGCTTGGCCAGTCTGCTACCACGCTTTCAGGTGGTGAAGCGCAGCGAGTTAAATTATCAAAAGAGCTATCAAAACGTGATACCGGTAAAACCTTATATATTTTAGATGAACCCACTACCGGTTTACATTTCCACGATATTAAACAACTACTTCATGTTATTCATCGCCTGCGTGATCACGGCAATACCATTGTCGTGATTGAGCATAACTTAGATGTTATTAAAACAGCCGATTGGATAGTTGATCTTGGTCCTGAAGGCGGCTCTGGTGGAGGCGAAATTTTAGTAGCAGGCACTCCTGAGCAAGTTGCTCAACATAAAACGTCACATACAGCGCGTTTTTTAAAGCCGTTGCTGGGTTAATTTAAGGAAAATAAAAAATGTTTTCAGTCGCTGACACCGCAAGACTAACCTTTAACCTTATGGGGCAAAACGATGCACAAGCACTTTGGGAGCTAAATCAAAATCCTGAAGTGATGAAGTTCATCAACGGTGGTGAACCCGAAAGCATGGCTGATATACGCTCAAAATATTTACCACGTTTAAAAAAATTCACCGACGCAGCACAAGGTTGGGGATTATGGCGGGTATGCGACAAAGCATCAAAAGAATACCTTGGCTGGGTTTTAGTTCGGCCAATGGATTTTTTCAGTGATGAACCAAAACTACACGATATTGAGCTAGGTTGGCGCTTTTTCCAAAAAGCGTGGGGCAAAGGCTATGCTACGGAAGCAGCCATCGCGATAAAGGATGCTATAACTGAACAAACTAACATCAACTATGTGTCCGCTATAGCTTTAGAAGAAAATTTGGGTTCCATTGGGGTTATGAATAAAATAGGTATGAAATTCATAAAGAAATATACACACACCGATCCTATGGGTGACTTCATCGCAGTTCACTATCAAATGCCGGTGAAATAGCTTACTCTATTTCTTTCTATTCAAATAATAATTAAACGCTAAGCATATGACAAAAAAATCAAATTACTCAAACATTTTCATTTACTTACTCGCTTTTACTAGTGGCTTTAGTATTATGGGAATAGAATTATTAGGCGGTAGAATTCTTGCGCCATTTTTTGGGAGCTCTGTTCACATTTGGGGCAGTATCATCACCGTCTTTATGCTGAGTTTATCTCTTGGGTATTTACTAGGAGGAAAACTCTCTACACGTTCCCCTTCTTTATCTACCTACGGACTTATTTTTGTTGTTGCTGCCATCACCTTGTTGCCAATAACATTGTTCAGTCAATGGTTAATGGAAGCTATTTTTCTCACTGTTGAAGATTCTAGATACGGCTCCTTACTCGCATCAATGGCATTATTCTTCATTCCCACCGTCATTTTAGGCATGTTATCACCTTACTCAGTTCGCTTATTGGTTACCAGCTCAAATGAGAGCGGGCAAGTGGCCGGTAAGTTATATTTTGTTTCGACCTTAGGGAGTGCATTAGGCACAATTGTAACGTCATTCTATTTAATCATGTGGTTTGATATTAATGTCATTATCTTCAGCTTTTGTACGCTCCTTGCCTGTTTAGGCTTGTTAGCAATTTTTATAAATAAAATTAAGCATTCACATGCGTCGGAGTTAAGTCATGTTTAAGTACGTTAAATTACTGACATTACTTTTAATACTGGCAACATCGTTTGTACAAGCAAAAGTAATACACAATGAACGTTCACTCTATAGAAATATATTGGTTGAAGATAAGGGTGACTTACGCTGTTTAAAGTTCAATGTAAAAAGTACTAAAACTCAACAAAGTTGTTATTTAAAGAGCCAGCCACAACAGTTGGTTTTCAATTACACCAAATTATTAATGGCAAGTTTATTACTTAACCCTGAGCCAAAACGCATCTTAATTATTGGCTTAGGTGGCGGTACCATGTCAAATACATTGGCGCAGCTATACCCAAATAGCCATATTGATAATGTTGAAATTGACCCCGCAGTAATTAAGGTTGCTCGTGAGTACTTTGGTTTTTTTGAAAACGAGAATGTTAAAACCTATAATCAAGATGGTCGAATTTTTATCAAACGCGCATTATTGAAAAAGCAAAGCTATGACTGGGTAATTCTTGATGCTTTTAACGGTGACTATATCCCTGAACACCTATTAACTAAAGAATTTCTACAAGAGGCTAAAACCTTACTTAGCGATAATGGTATGCTCAGTTCAAATACATTTTCACTAAGCGAATTATACGCGCATGAGTCAGCAACCTATCAAGCAGTGTTCGGTGATTTTCTCCAGATAAGAAATAGCACTAATTCAAACCGCATTATTTTAGTGAGTAAAAATGGTTTATCTAACACCACAATAGACACAAAAAACATTGCTCGCCTTGATGCCAGATTAACGCCTTATAATGTTAATATTGAGCAACTTCATCAAAACATAGTTAGTACGGAAAACAACCAAAATTGGCCTCAAAATACCCGAGTACTTACCGACCAATTTTCGCCTGCTAATTTATTAAATAGTAAATAATAAATACTGCCACTTCATTGTATAAAAGTTATGTTATCAGCAACGTCACACGGCTGGTGACATACTTATCACCATTGCTGTCCTGTTTTAGGCTAAGTTAAGATCAATAGCGCAGTAAAATTGCTAATTGGCCGTTTTATTGTATGCTTAATTTAGCGTAACGAAAAATAGTACCGAAGCACAAGTTTTCCCTTAAATCGTTAGTCAGTTATGTCACTACCGAGACGCTTCTTTAGGTGAAAAATGTATTACGACACCACAACCTATTTACAGTTAAAGGAACAACGAAAACATAAGTTGTTCATTTACACCATGTTACTAGCATTAGTTTTATTACTAGTTAACATTACTATGGACTACATGCTAACAGGGAATATTGCCCTCAATGCCATCGTAGCTATTTTTCCTATCACCACTTTTCTATTGATCAAGCAATTTACTTCACTTGAGCAAGTGGTTTTTCGAAGCTTTTATCTGTTTTTTATTATCATTATCGTCGAAGCTATTCTTCATTCTCGACCAGAGCAAGGCACTATTACTTACTGGGCATACTTGATCATCGTCATCATATTTACTTATGAAAAAACGGTTAAAAGTGCCTTTATTATCAACAGCTTTGTTTTTCTCAATTTAGCTACTTTAGCCCTACTGAATAACCTAGCAATTATCTCTTTGCCCTATAGCACATTTAACTATTATAGCTTTTTGATGATTTACATCGTCTTATCGCTGTTTGTTTTTATTATGGTTAAAAACTATGCTGAAATGGAACGAATTCTACATAGACAATCAAGAACATTACAAATCAGTGTTGACGAATTACAACAAGTGCAAAAGAACTTAATTGAAGCAGAGAAAATGGCCGCATTAGGCGGTTTAGTCGCAGGGATTTCCCATGAAATAAACACACCATTAGGTATTGCCCTTACGGCAATAACCCATAATCAGGATCACCTTTTTACCATTGAAGCTCACTTGCAAGATAAAACATTAAAACAAACAACACTCGTTGAATCTATTAAGGCGCAACAAAAGGGCTATCGCTTAATTTTAAGAAATCTTGATCAAGCAAATAACCTGATTGGTAACTTTAAACAAATAGCGGTAGATCAAGCCTCTGAAAATTTAAGAGAGATATATATCTATGAATACATTCAAGAAACTATTGATTCAATGAAGCCTTTATTCAAACAAAAGTCAATTCAATTGCATGTGTTCGGTGAAGAACAAGTAAAAGTAGACACTTACCCTGGCCCTATTTATCAAATTATCAGTAATTTTATCAATAACTCATTAGTGCATGGCTTTGAATCGCAAGACACTGGCAATATAACCATATCAGTGCAAGTGGCAAATCAAAGCGTTACTTTATCGTATGCGGATGATGGCGTGGGGATGAGTGAAGAGATGCTAAAAAGAATTTACGACCCTTACGTAACTAGCAAGGGTAATCAAGGCGGGAGTGGCTTGGGCATGAATATAGTTTATAACTTAGTCACACAAGTGCTTGAAGGTAAGATAGATTGCCAATCTCGTTTAGGTGAAGGTATTCAAGTAACAATTTCCTTTCCTGTTAAGGTGTGCAACTAGAAGAATTAAGCCGATATGCTAACGTTTAGGCTTGTTCAATGACAAAGTAGTGCTACTAGCGACATTGGTTGTTTTATTGATTTGAATTACTTTCTTAGCTTTTTTATGACTAACGGTATCCTGAGCTGCCACCTTACTTGAGCCTGCAACGGCTTGGTTTATTTCGGCCATTTCATCAGCAGTTAAGTCACGCCATTGGCCTGGTTTTAATTGCCCTAATTCAACATTCATTATGCGTGATCGTTTTAATTTTTTGACTTCATAGTCTAAATACTCACACATACGGCGAATTTGTCGATTTAAGCCTTGCGTTAAAATAATGGTAAAAACAAAGCGACTTTTAACCTGCACAATGCAGGGCTTAGTAATGGTACCTAAAATAGGCACACCACGTGACATACGTGCAATAAAGCGCTCACTAATCGGCTTGTCTACCGTGACAACATATTCTTTATCATGCGCATTTTCAGCACGTAAAATTTTATTAACTATATCGCCATCACTGGTGAGGAAGATCAATCCTTCTGATGGTTTATCTAAGCGGCCAATAGGGAAAATTCGCTCTTTATGACCAATTGCATCAACAATATTGCCACGTATATGTTGCTCTGTTGTGCAGGTAATACCTATGGGTTTGTTGTAAGCGATATATATTCGATCAGACTTATCGTCACTGCTTTTCGCAATAGCCTTACCATCAACATTAACAATGTCTCCGGGTAAAACTTTAGTGCCTAGCTCGGGCAATTTACCATTAATGGTGACACGCTTTTCTTCAATCAATTTATCTGCGCCACGGCGAGAACAAAACCCAGATTCACTGATGTATTTATTTAGGCGTTTTGCATTTATTAAGTTATCAGGCATGAAATTAATATAAGTGCTTTTTAAATTTAAAGCATTATACTAAAAACATTGTTTAATGTATCAAACATCTGTGATCTGTATGTTAATTTTTGCTCACCGCGGTGCCAGCGGAGTAGAACCTGAAAATACCTTGCGCGCCATTCAAGCTGCTCTCGATGCTAATGTTGACGGTATAGAGATTGATATTCATCAAGTTGATGACAAACTATTTGTTATTCATGATCGCTGGTTGCATAGAACGACGTCTGGAAAAGGACAAATAGTTCAGCACAGCTATGAGCATTTACGTAGCTTAGACGCAGGAGACGGTGAAGTTATCCCCACACTTGACGAAGTGTTGTCGTTAGTGGCAGGTAAGTGCACCATAAACCTTGAGTTGAAAAACATCACAAATATAAACTTATTGTTTAAGTATATTGACGAAGCACTAATAGCAACAAAATTAGAAGTAAAGGATATTGTACTTTCTTCTTTTAATCACAGGCTTCTTTATCTCATTCATCAAAAAATGCCGCAATATTTACTTGGTGCACTTACTGCAAGCTATCCATTAGAGTATGCTAAATTTGCTGAGCAATTAAACGCTTTTTCAGTAAACCTAGATATTAACTTCATCAGTGAGAATTTCGTTAAAGATGCCCACCAACGAGGCTTAAAAGTATTTGTTTATACTGTCGATGAGATTGAAGATATTAATGCCATGAAGGCTATCGGTGTTGACGGCATATACTCAAACTTCCCCAGTAGAGCGTTAAGTCATATTGCCCATCTTAATAAATTCAGTTAATAATAAAGTTAGCTTTAGAAGAAATATCTTGCCGCTAACTGAAATTGCTTCTCAATTAAGTCAACCGATTGATGGGTGTAATAGCGGGCAGGCCTGTGGCTATCAATAAGATTAACTTCTGCTAATAAAAACCAATGTTTGGTTAATCGATAATTATGATTTATCGTAATAGCTTGACCATCTTCATTGTTATTATCACCCCAGGTGTTGTCATTGTCAGTGACAGAAAAATCTTCAAGGCGTAAGGTACTTTTATGCTTTTTGTTATCGAAGACATCTTGCCATTTATAGCTTAATGAAACAAAACCACTAGCAAAATCATTGTTCACTACATCTTTTTTATATGGGGACTGCATCAAGGTATCACCAGACAGATATTGCGCGGTTAAAGATAAGTTTTTTGATAAGTGCCAAATCGTACCTAGATGATAAAAACGAGTATGCCAACCATATTGACCATCGATTACTTTATAAGGCGTGGCTTTGTTATCATAAAACCCTACTGAAAATTCACCTCTGTGAGCTAAAGACCATTGTGTCCGAATATGAAAACCAATATCATCATCAAGCTCGATAAATGGCTTTGACTTGTCAGCCTGCCCCGCAAGATCTTGCCCATCATTACGTGCCGGAAACCAAGGAAATTCTCTAGCTTCTCGCCAAAGTGTTTGCCTACTACTCATGGTCCAACCATGCCATGACAGTAGTGCACCTGCTGGATCATTGCTGGTAAAAGCCGTTGCAGAAAATGATAAGTCAAAATCATCATCATTCAGCCGGCCTAATCGGGTTACTTTAAATTCAGATCCAAGTACCCGTATTTCTTCACCAATCCAGGTATTTAACGTAGAGGAATTAAGAGTATCTTTACTAGCCCATGCAAATGCATTGTTTTCCAGCGATATTTCAGGATAGAAAACACCACCTTTAACTTGCATACGATAGCCTGAAGCGTTTGGTAGGCCTTTATATTTTATATAAGCTTCTGTTAGTCCTAGGGCGCTATCATTGTCATCGCCTGATCCCTGAAAATAACCATTTAACACACCATGAACACTAAAACCGTTATCCCATTTAGCACTTAATTCTAAACCCGCTTGAGCAATGGACAGGTTTTGGCCATCATTTGAACCAAATTTTCCTTGTCCTGCAGCAACATATCCTTTAGTTAAAGAATCGGTGCTACTCGCTCTAATATCCAAAATACCATGGGCTTTATATTCAACCGCTTTGCTAGTTTGAATATTGGTGACTGTTATTAAGAAAATAAAAAAACTAAGTATAAAATTTCTTTTTATCACTCTGTTTCCTTTCTGCTTGCTTCTAAAGCACTTGGGGTTTCCTGTTCTTGTAGCCAAGACGTTAACTCAGATGCGGGTTTTGGTCTACTGATAAAATAGCCTTGTGCTAATTCACAGCCATGTTCAGCTAACCAATTAAGAGAGAATTCGTCCTCAATACCTTCTGCAACAACATGCAATCCCATGTTATGAGCCAACTCAATGGTAGAGCGTACTATTATTTGATCATCATCATCATGCTCTAGCCGTTGCACAAATGATTTATCAATTTTCAACTCATGCACAGGTAATTGTTTTAACTGTGCTAAAGAGGAATAACCCGTGCCATAATCATCAATTGAAATTTTCATGCCATACGCTTTAAAAGCACTTAATAATTTTATTGCTGAAGTGGGATCTTCGACCACAGAGCTTTCTGTTACTTCTAAAGTGACCATTTCTGGTGCTACATTGGCATTGGTTAATGATTGGCAAATAAATTCAAGAAAATCAGTTTCCTTTAGATTTTCAGCTGAAATATTAACAGCAACATTTACATGTATACCTAATGTTTTCCATGTATTTGATTGAGCTAATGCCGTGGTAAATACCCAACGCGTTAATGCTTTTATTTGCCCGGTTTGTTCTGCGATATGGATGAAGTTATCCGGCGGAACCATACCTAAAGTAGGATGTTGCCAACGCACAAGCGCTTCTACATGGGTAACGACTCGGCTTTTCAAACACATTTTTGGTTGAAAATGTAACTCGAGTTCACCCGCGGGAATAGCTTGTTTTAGATCGTTAATAAGGTTCAAGCGCTCGACGGTATTTACATCGAGTTCAGATTGATATGCTTGTACCAACTTGCCTGTATGTCGAGTGTTATGCAGTGCCGTATCCGCCATTTGCACTAATGTTTTAGCATCTGTTGAGTGTTCTGGCGAAATAGCAATACCAATACGCACTTGCAGCTGCAAACTAATACCTTGATAGTCAAAAGCTTGTTCAAGCTCAGCTTGGATTTGGGCAACGGTATCACTCACTTCAAGATTATCAGTTAATAAAACAAATTCATCTGCGCCAAGATGAACTAATAGTTTGAAATTGGTGATGTTGCACAATGCTTGCAAACGACGGGCAAGTTCTTTAATAACCTCATCACCAACATCGTGACCTAGGGTATCATTGACATCTTTTAAGCGACTTAAATTTAAGTGATACACGGCAAAATGATGTTGCTGCTCTATATAAGTTTTTAAGGTCTTATTTAAAGTATTTCGGTTGGGTAAATCAGTTAACGGATCGTGATTACCGTAATGAGTTATGGCTTCTTCACGTTGTAAAACAGCAGCTTGCATTTGATTGAATTCTTCAGCTAGCTGGCCAATTTCATTATTATCTTTTAAGGTTACCGTTTGTTGATAATCACCACTGGCAATAACTTTTGCTTGTGCAACTAAACGTTTAATTGGTTTACTAATTGACGCCGCAATGAAGTAAGCACTCATTAACGATACAAACAAAGTCAGTGCTGTAAGTATTAAGAAACGCCACCATTGTTCTTGTAATAAAGCCACAAAGTTAGCTCTTAGGCCATACATAATCACACCAAACTCTTGCCCATCGAACTCAGTAATTAATGCGTGTGTCGCAATGTATTCTTCTGGAATACTGCCTTGAATAACATTTTCAGCTAACGCCAACTCTTGTAATGGTTTGCTATCAGCTGTTGAGGTTGCTATTAAACGCCAATGCCCCTCAGATTTGATGACAAAATCAGTGTTTAAATTGGTAATATTCATAAACTCGGTTGCCAAGCGTTGATCAATTTGAAAACCAAAGGCAATCCAGCCTAGCGTTTTTGTGCCTACTGTGACCGGTGACAAGCTTAGTTGGTAAATTGCCTCATCAATAATATATAAGTGTGATGCTTGGCCTGACTCGAGCCAGTCGGCAAAACGAAATGCACTACCTCGCTCTATGCCTTGTTTGATTTTACTACGTGATTGGTCGAGAAATTGCCGCTGTAATTGGCCCGTAATGATACCTTCAGCTGAAACGGCCATGACTAAGTCAGCATTGATACGTTTTCTGTGATTGTTTAGCGCGACTAATAGGCTACGAGTGTCATCATTAAATACCTGCTTTAAACCGTAATCTTTTGCCGCGGTTTCAGCAAAAGCCGCTAAGAAATCTAATCGACTATCAAAAAGCTCAGTAAAAATAGTTTTTGCTGTTGTTAAACGATTATTAATTTCTGCTGCTTCTTGATTTTTATTGCCACTATACAAAGTCAAAAACGCAATTGCTTGTACCATAAGTAATAACAAGACAAAAAATAAAAATATTTTATTCTGTAAACTTTTCATTGATTAACTTCCTAAATACTCAACGGCTAATAGTCTGACAAAAAGTCGAAATCATCATCACTTTTTTGCAATGGGATATCTGCCATGTCATCGTCAAGCGTAAATATCAAATTGGTATCACTTTCTATGAGAACACTTTTATCCATTCTATGATCTTTACTTTGCATTTGTGGATGCCATACCACAACTCTATATTGACCTTGTTGAGTCACTTCAAATTTCACTTGGCCGACTTTATCTGTTTTGGCAAAATATGGTGTATTCAACACTAATAAGTAACCGCTCATCCAATCATGAATATTACAGCCCATTGCGACTTCGCTAGCATGAGAGAATTGTGTCGAATTGTTAGTTTGTCCTGCTCGAATTTTAAAAGAAAACTTATTATCGCTGCCAGCAGAATAGATATGATGAGTAATGTCGTCTTGATTAGTAAAGTTAACTTGCGCGTTTACTTGGCTAACACTGATATAAGGAGTGAAGGATTTACCACGTTGCCCGATAACCACTTCTTTAGATGATTGCGCTAATACTTGTCCATCCATTGGCTCTAGATAAACAACAATATCTTGTAGTGTTTCTCCTGCTTGACTATTGACGGTAATCTCAATACACGCATGACCTGACGTCTTATTATCACAACCATCAAAGCTGAAAGATTTAGGCGACAATGTCGCTATTAACAAGATTAAAAAAAACGTAATATTCTTATTATTCAAAGGGGTATCCACTTAATTAAATGGTCTTACTCATTTGATTAAGTGTATACCAAATTTGAACAAAAAGAATGCTTTAGCGCATTTCTTTTCTTGCGTCCTTATTGATTAAATAACTTGCTTACCCGCTTGAATTAAAGCACTCAAAGGATTAACACCAAACTGATAGCAAAGCTCCGCAGGTTGGTTAATATTCCACACCGCAATATCAGCATCAAAACCAACATCGAGTTGCCCTTTCACTTTATCTAACCCTAGTGCTTTGGCAGCATGACAGGTAACACCTGCTAACGTTTCACAAGGTGTAAGTCGAAATAAAGTACAGGCCATATTTAACATTAACTGCAAAGAGCAGATTGGCGAAGAGCCCGGATTAGCATCGGTAGCAATAGCTAGCGCTACCTTATGCTTACGTAATAGTTCAATGGGTGGCAACTGAGTTTCACGTAAAAAATAAAATGCTCCAGGCAATAATACTGCCGTCATATCGGCAGCTTTCATTGCCTTAACGCCTTGTTCAGTTAAAAACTCAACATGATCACTCGATAATGCCTGATACTTAGCGGCTAATTCTGTCCCTCCTAAATCAGACAACTGCTCGGCGTGTGCTTTAACGGCAAAGCCATGTTTTTTTGCTGCCTTAAAAACCTGCTCAGTTTGTACTATATCAAACCCTATATTTTCGCAAAAAACATCCACGGTATCAGCTAACCCTTGCTGGGCAATCACAGGCATCATTTCATCACAGACGAGAGTAATATAGCCGTCAGCATCACCGTTATACTCTACAGGTAAGGCATGTGCTCCTAGGAAAGTACGTTTCACCGTCACCGGCAATGCTTTGGCTAGCTGTCCTGCTACGTTAAGCATTTTCACTTCATTATCTAAATCTAAGCCGTATCCTGACTTAATTTCAACGGTAGTGACTCCTTGATGATGCAGTGCTTTTAGCCTTGGTAATGCTGACGCAAGCAATTCTGCCTCTGTTGCTGCTCTTGTTGCTTTAACGGTTGAAACAATACCGCCACCCGCTTCTGCAATCTCCTGATAACTTTTCCCCTGCAAACGCATTTCAAATTCATTCGCGCGATTACCACCATAAACAAGGTGAGTATGACAATCTATAAGCCCTGGAGTTAGCCATTTCCCTTGACCATCGATGACGTCAACAACATCTTTATTGTATAAGGGTAATTCATCAATTTTACCAAGCCAGACTATTTTCCCTTCGCTAATAGCAAGGGCTGCATCAATTATTTCACCATAATTCTCACTGCCATTTACCATCGTTGCTAAATTGATATTTAACCATAAGGTTTGCCAGTGTACAGATGTCGGTTGTTTCGAATTTATCATGAATAAAAAAAGCCAAAATGATGGGATATTGATAGCAACTTTAGCTGACAATATATAATTTAGCAATAGTTGTATATACAACTATTGCATTCAACCTAAGGATATGAGATTGTATATACAAGTTAATCTAATTTGAAAGCAACTGGATATTCATAATGAGCATTACCAGTAAATCGAAAATTGAATTTGGCAATAATGAAAAACTCGCCAAGTATACGGTAATAAAACAATACATCTGCCAAAAAATTGAATCTGGTACCTGGCCTCAACATTATAAAGTACCCTCAGAAAATGAGCTAACACAACAGTTTGATGTCAGTCGAATGACTGCTCGTCGCGCTTTACAAGAGCTAACTGAGCAAGGAATTCTTGTTCGCTCTCAAGGCTCTGGTACTTTTGTTGCGACTTTTAAGTCTCAATCATCATTACTAGAAATTCGCAATATTAGCGATGAAATTCAAGAGCGTGGTCATAAACATCATGCTAAGCAGTTAATGCTTAAATCTATTGCCGTAAACGAAGAAGTTAGCATTTTACTAAATTTAAAAAATAATGAACATGTGTATTTATCGCAAATATTACATTTTGAAAACGGTTTCCCTATTCAATTAGAGCAACGATACGTTAATGCCGCATTAGTACCAGAATACCTACTGCAAGATTTTACCGAAACGACTCCCCACGAATATTTATCCGCTGTAGCACCATTAACAGAAGCAACCCATGAAATTGAAGCTATTTTAGCTCAGGAAGATATTTGTCAGTTGCTCAATATCAGTACTGCTCAGCCGTGTTTACAAGTTAAGCGTAGAACGTGGTCCAGTAAAGGCGTGGTAAGTTTGGCAATTTTAACAGCCCCTGGTAATAAATACCGTTTAGGTAATCATTTAGTTTTTTAAAAAATACTGTTAGAAATTTACGTCACAATTAATTCTGACAACTATAGTTAATTGATTATGAAATTCGAAAAAATAAAGCCCGATAGCTTTATAGATATAGTGAGGACACCCCATGACAACAAATAATGTAGACCCACGCCTTGATACTTCAAGAGTGATACGAGCAGACCGTGGTAGTAAAATAACCGCCAAAAGCTGGTTAACAGAAGCGGCAAAGCGCATGCTTATGAATAACCTAGATCCAGAAGTTGCAGAGCACCCACAATCTTTAGTTGTGTATGGTGGTATTGGTAGAGCAGCGCGTGATTGGCAGTGTTATGACAAAATTATCGAAGTGTTGAACCGTCTTGAAGACGATGAGACCCTAATGGTGCAATCAGGCAAACCCGTTGGCGTTTTCAAGACGCATAGCGATGCACCCCGTGTGTTAATTGCTAACTCTAACTTAGTGCCAAATTGGGGCAACTGGGAACATTTTAATGAGTTAGATAAAAAAGGCTTAATGATGTACGGTCAAATGACCGCTGGCTCATGGATTTACATCGGCTCTCAAGGCATAGTGCAAGGAACCTACGAAACGTTTGTTGCAATGGCCAAACAACACTTTGGCGGTAGTGCTAAAGGTAAATGGGTGTTAACTGGCGGTTTAGGTGGTATGGGTGGTGCTCAACCACTGGCAGCAACCATGGCCGGTTATTCAGCTTTGGTGGTTGAATGTGATGAATCACGCATCGACTTTCGGTTGCAAACTCGTTATGTTGATAAAAAAGCGACTAATTTAGACGACGCTTTAGCAATCATTAATGATGCTACTGCAAAAGGCGAAGCAATCTCTGTTGGCCTTTTAGGAAATGCTGCTGACGTTTTTCCTGAATTAGTTAAACGCGGCATTACCCCAGATGTGGTAACTGACCAAACCTCCGCTCATGATCCTTTAAATGGTTATTTACCGCAAGGTTGGACCATGGAGCAAGCCGCTGACATGCGTAAAAAAGATGAAGCAGCGGTAGTTAAGGCGGCTAAACAATCGATGGCAATTCAAGTACAAGCTATGCTTGATTTACAAGCTGCTGGCTCCGCAACCACAGATTACGGTAATAATATTCGTCAAATGGCCTTCGAAGAAGGTGTGGAAAATGCCTTTGATTTTCCGGGTTTTGTGCCTGCTTATGTACGTCCACTATTCTGCGAAGGTATTGGTCCATTTCGTTGGGTGGCACTGTCTGGCGATCCAGAAGATATCTATAAGACCGATGCTAAAGTGAAGGAGTTAATTCCTGACAATCCACAGTTACATAATTGGTTAGATATGGCCAAAGAGCGCATTGCTTTTCAAGGCTTACCATCACGTATCTGTTGGGTAGGCTTAAAAGACAGAGCACGTTTAGCATTGGCCTTTAATGAAATGGTCAAAAATGGTGAGTTATCCGCGCCCGTTGTTATCGGTCGCGATCATTTAGATTCTGGCTCTGTTGCTTCACCAAACCGTGAAACCGAGAGCATGTTAGATGGCTCTGATGCCGTTTCAGATTGGCCTTTACTGAACGCTTTGTTATCAACGTCTGGTGGCGCCACTTGGGTGAGTTTACATCACGGTGGTGGTGTAGGTATGGGCTTTAGCCAACATGCTGGTGTCGTTATCGTGGCTGATGGTACTGATGAAGCAGCAACTCGTCTTGGACGTGTTTTATGGAATGACCCAGCAACTGGTGTTATGCGCCATGCTGATGCAGGATATGACATTGCCGTTAACTGTGCCAAAGAGCAAGGGCTAGATTTACCCATGATTTCTGGTGCCAACGGTCAAAAAGGAGCTTAATCATGACAACTATAATCAACAAACTGAATATCACCCCAGGGCATCTAACATTAGCACAATTACGTGCTGTTGATCGTTATGATGGGATTGAATACAGCCTTGATGAAAGTGCTTTTTCAGATATCAATAAAAGTGCCGACGCGGTGCAACAAGTGATTAAAGATGATCGCGTTGTTTACGGTATTAACACCGGTTTTGGTCTACTTGCCAGTACCCGTATTAAAAATGATGAATTAGAATTATTGCAACGCTCTATTGTGCTTTCGCATTCAGCTGGCTTCGGTGAATATATGGAAGATGCGACGGTAAGATTAATGATGGTATTAAAGATCAACTCTTTATCTCGAGGCTTTTCAGGTATTCGCCTTCAGGTCATTCAAGCGCTAATTACTTTACTTAATGCACAAGTTTACCCTTGTGTGCCTAAAAAAGGCTCAGTCGGTGCTTCTGGCGATTTAGCGCCATTATCACACATGGTTTTACCTTTGCTAGGTGAGGGCGAAATGTCTTACCAAGATAAAATCATTTCTGCTACAGAAGGCTTAAAAATTGCCGGTTTAGAGCCAATTACATTAGCGGCAAAAGAAGGTTTAGCGCTATTAAATGGCACGCAAGCTTCTACGGCTTTTGCCTTAGAGGGCTTATTCTTAGCTGAAGATTTATATGCTGCAGGTACCACTATAGGTGCTTTAACTGTTGAAGCCGCGAAAGGTAGCCGAGCACCGTTTGATCATCGTGTACACTTTGTACGTGGTCAGCAAGGCCAAATTGATGCTGCCAGTGCATATCGGCACGTACTAACTGATGACTCTGAAATTGCACAATCTCATGTTGATTGTGAAAAAGTACAAGATCCCTACTCACTTCGTTGCCAACCACAAGTCATGGGCGCTTGCTTAACACAAATTCGACAAGCAGCTGAAGTACTTCATGTAGAAGCCAATGGTGTAACCGATAATCCATTAGTATTTGCCAACGAGGGCGATTTTATTTCAGCGGGTAACTTCCACGCTGAGCCAGTGGCTATGGCAGCAGACAACTTAGCCTTAGCGATAGCTGAGATAGGCTCATTATCAGAACGCCGCATGGCGTTGTTAATTGATGCCAGTTTAAGTAAATTACCACCATTTTTAGTAGACAATGGAGGAGTAAACTCTGGATTTATGATTGCTCAAGTGACTGCAGCAGCGCTGGCTTCAGAAAACAAAAGCCTTGCACACCCAGCGTCAGTGGATAGTTTACCAACCTCTGCGAACCAAGAAGATCATGTCTCTATGGCTGCATTTGCAGGCAGACGTTTAGCTGACATGAGCGAAAATACTAATGGTGTATTGGCCGTTGAATATTTAGCTGCAGCTCAAGGTTTAGACTTTAGATCGCCATTAAAAGGCTCACCAATTATTGAACAAGCTAAAGCGCTACTACGTGAAACAGTAAGTTTCTATGACAAAGACCGATATTTCGCCCCTGATATTGTTGAAGCTTCAGCGATTATTAGCGACAGTGAATTCAATCAGTTTATGCCAAAGCAATTATTGCCAAGTTTGTAAGAGTACATTCCTAAACGATAGAAACGTGTTTTCTATCGTTTAGGTACAGTGATAGTCTTCAGCTTTAAAATAAACATCACAGAGCAAATTCACTATCATCTAGGACAATCAAGATGAAGACTTTGTGACACAGGCTAAAGTACTAAAACATACGCCAGCTGATATTTTTTCGGGTGCTTTTATCGTAAACCCAAGCCATTTTTAATTCTTTAGAAATTAAACTAATCGAACTACCCTGTCGTTTGACACTAAAAACGATATTTTCTTGTGCAGACATTTCTTGCTGAAATGTTCCTATTACGGCATTTGACCAACATTGTAATGCTTCCTGGTGTAATGACGAAAACAAACAGTAGCTACCCGTTTGCCCTGCTCGCCAAGCGATCTTGACATCAACATAGCATAGCTGCCCTTGACGCATCGCAACACACTGCTGTGGTTCAATAGATAATGAGTATGCCGTTGAATTATCTTTAGCAACCACTTGGTTAGAAAAGGCTAAGCTGTAAATAATGACTAATAAAGATAAGTAAGCCATGCTATTAGGAGTAACTTTTTGTTTAATGAAGTCCTTCATGATTACTCTCCACTAAAAAACATAGCTGACAAGAATACCAATTTCCGTATAGTCTTTGGCCCTGCCATCCAGACCAGCCGCAAATTTCATCACCGGGCTATCCTCAATACTGTCTGAGAAATTAGTATATTTTGCATAAGTTTCAAAGAGTACATTAGTTGAGATTGGGTAACTTGCTGAAACTTGAGCAGTAACATCAATGCCAGCATCAGCTTCATAGGGTGCAAAGTGCTCTGTTGACTCTTCTGCTGAAATACCATAATAGTGATCAAGAATCTCTTGTGAGCGATATTCCAAACCGATACTGCCGTGGAGCTCCCAATTTTTTACTTGCCATGATCTTCCTAACCACATAGAGGCATATATGGCATCGTCAAAATCACTTCTGATGCCGTAAGGGGCTAACATAAATTGCACCGTGGCCTGCTCAAAACTGCCCGTAGCTCTCAAGCCAATCATTTCGGTATAATCAAAGTTTTGGACTAACCGCTTGCCGGTATCAAATACATCAACATCTATTTCGCCATGCGCTTTGATGGTACTAATGTCAAAATTCCAATTTTCAGTATCATAAAAGTTGTAACCGATACTCAATCCTTCATTTCGTTCATTGGCACCATAAAAAGCCTCAACAAAAAGTCCATGCCATTGATAGCGTCCATTCACAAACAAAGAAAATTTGTTCAGCTCATCAACATAGGGGTTTATTTCAACTTTGTAACCATAACCTAACTTTAGAAAACCACCGTTTTGTGATTCTTGTGTCGAGCTTGCGGATTTTTCTTCGCTTTCTTGTGCTGATAAATATTGAGAATTAACAGCCAAGAAACCGATAAGTAAGCTTAAGGATATCTGTTGTATTATATTTTTCATGTGATTCTTCGTTTAATCATAATAAGGTGAATAAATGATAACGAAACCTGTAAAAAAAGACGTACCAGATGTTACCAATCTGTATCACTTTGTATCATGATTGCCATATCAAAGCACGACGTAATTCAACAATACATACAACTGTATGACTATGCTAAAAGCAATTGCATTCGCTAAGAGCCTAGTTGTTTTAGCTTTTATTCCCTTGCTGTTGATACCCTAATTATCAGGCAAACTATGATTAAGCAGCCCAAATAGGGAAGTACTAAATCAATGGTAGCCTCCTCCGTAACCAATGTATTTCAATGCCTTTCTATAGCGACTGCATTTAACTACCTACAGAGATCTGTATGATATATATTCAAGTCTTACTCTAGCCTTTGCTACACTTCGTTTGTCATAATAATGTCGCTATAATGACGTAAGATAATGCTCGCTTTTTCTAGCTATGTTACACATGCTTGCAAACGTAAAATAGCGGAATAACATTTTAAAAACGTTCTAGGGTAACTTACCCTGCTTTGGAGTATCCCATGCCTAGCCACGCAAAAACCATTTGTGTCGAAAATTTAAAAAGACTTCGCCAAGACAATGGTTGGTCACAAGATTTACTTGCAAAAGCTTCTGGCTTGAGTTTACGTACCATTCAAAGAGTGGAAAAAGAAGGGAAAGCCTCTGCTGAAACACAATTAGCTTTAGCCGGTACGTTCAATGTATCCCCACAAGAATTATTTGTTATTTCATCTACACCCGACGTTAATTGGAAATGGAGAAATATTATGCAAACAGCTATTAGTCTCGCAGTTATTATCGGCGCTATTGTAATGCTGATTATATTGGGAGGGGATATATTTTTTTACAACGACTATGCAAGCTTACTTTTTTTAGTGCTATTTATGTATAGTGTCACTGTGATTGCTTTTGGACCACACGGCTTAACAAAGTCAATAATTGGTCTTAAATACTTATTTTCAAACGAAATTGAAGCTACTCCTGCTAGTTATTTTTTAGCAAGAATACTGAGTAAACAAATAATATTTGTTTATGCCGGTGCTTTTATTGCTTTGTTAATCGGTAGCATCTCAATTCATTCTAATGTTAGTGAGTCATTAATTTTTCATCGCGCTTATGCAGTAAATATATTAATACTTTTTTACGCGGCAATTTTTGCTGAAGGTATATTAAGGCCTTTGGTAACTAAGTTAGAAAAAACAGAATTTTTCTCTTAAAGTGTAGCTATAATATCTTGTGCTGTTTTAAGGGTACGAACCTCTTGAAACAGCTCAGCTGCTTCACTGTATTGTAGTTTTAAATACTTCAACCATTGTTTGATCCGGTTAGGGTAATATTTACTCTTGTCACCATAAGTTTCACAGCGCGTATAATTAAGTAATAACTTCTGTACCTCTGACCAAGGCAACTCTTCCGCAGTCTGTTTAATCACTTGTGCTAAATTAGGTAACATTAATGCGCCACGACCCACCATGATGTCATTACAAGTAGAAACTTCCCGACATTTACGCGCATCACTTAAGGTAAATATATCCCCGTTAGCTATCACAGGTATGTTCACTTGCTGATTGATTTTAGCGATCCACTGCCAATGAGCTGGTGGCTTATAGCCTTCTAACTTAGTTCTTGCATGTACAGTGAGTTCATTCGCGCCAGCTGCTTCAACTGCCTGAGCATTTTCAATAGCTAGGGATTTGTCTTCATAGCCTAAGCGAATTTTTGCACTGACAATTGTTTCTTTGGGGACAGATTCTTTAACAGCTTTAATTATTTGATAGAGATTTTCAGGGTCTTTCAATAATATCGCACCGCCGCGGTTTTTATTAACCATTTTTGCTGGGCAGCCAAAGTTAATATCAATACCCTGTGAGCCTAGCTCAATGACTTTAGCGGCATTATCTGCCATACATGTTGGATGTTGCCCTAGTAATTGCACTCGCACAGGTGTTCCTGCTTCGGTAGTACAACCGTAAACACTAGCATTTTTCAGTTCTGGACATGAGCGAAAATAAGCGCGATCTGAAATAACTTGATCAACCACACGAACAAATTCGGTAACGCATAAATCATAACCGCCCACCTTGGTGAGTAAATCCCGCATTAAATGATCTAACACGCCTTCCATCGGCGCTAATACAACACGCATTATTGTTTTTTCTTTTCACTATATTTATTGACAGAGTGTCTAACCAATTGATAAAAACCAACAGTGATCACAGCAATAAGGATATGCACTAGCAAAGTCAGCCACTGGGCATTTTCTTGCCACATAAATACCGGGCCTCTATAGGTAATATAAAACAGATCCAATGCTGAAACATGTAACCAAACCACCAAAAATAGCAGTTTTAGACGATGGCGTTCAAGAAAGGCTTTAGAGAATAAATTCAAGTGAGATCCGGAAAAATTAACAGCAAAATCTATTATAACCAAGAGAGCAGGTCAGGGTAAGTAAACTTATACTTTAATATTTGTTTTACTTTATCACCACTCACAACTCTATTTCTTTGGTTGGAGTCAGTTGGCGAAAATATAGGGGCTGCTAAACCCAGTGCTGTTGCTGCCACTTGATAATAGTTTTGTTTGTTGACATGGGTATCACTTACGCCATTAAATACCCCCTGCTCATTTCCAGAGTTTAATAACGACTCTATTAAACCTACGGCATCTTGTTGATGAATTAAATTCACCGGTGCAGTAGCATTACTTAAGGTTTTATTGGCTAAAATGAACTTTCCTGGATGACGTTCTGGGCCAACTAAACCCGCTAACCTTATTACAGTTCCTTTACTGTTAAAGGATAATACCGCCTGCTCAGCCTTATGAAGCATAGATACTTTGTTCAAAGTCAAACTTAACTCGCTGGCTTCATCCACACGGCCAACTAAATCGGTATAAATTGCTGTGCTGGACAATAGTATAATGCGCTGAACCTTACCTTTTTTAGTTGCAGCAGCGACCAGTTGCGCTATTTTCTCAGCATAATCTGTTCGCCCTTGCTTAAATTTCGGGGTAATAGCAATAACCAACGCATGTTGAGCAAAAATTTTATGTCGTGCAAGTTGTTCAGTTGTCGCAGGTAAAACTAATTGATTAGCTTTTATTCCTTGTTGATTTAACTGCTTTACATTTTCTAACTGACTGCTAGTAGCAAGCATATCAATACCTTGTTCTAATAAAGAAATGGCTAAGGCTTTGCCTAGCCAGCCACAACCAATGATACCAACACTTTTATTAACCAATTGATGTGTCATCATCACAGTTGCTCGTGCATTTTGATTATTTCTATTACTTGATTAGAAATACCATTAGGAACAAGCACAGATAAACTGTACTGGCTTATTTTCCAACCATTACTTGTTTTAACTAATACACCTGAGCCTCGGCATCGGCCATAATTTTTATTGATTAAAACTTCGTCAAAAAAGGCAGTCGAATTACCTGCCAGCAAGTTGACATTCCGTTGGTTAACCTCATATAGCCACCCTTTTCCTTGTTGAAAGCGAGGTAAGACAAAGTCTGAAAATTGTGATTTACTCCAACGTTCACTCGCATCGGTACCTAGAAAAATAGCGTCTTCAGTAAGCAACCCTAAGTATTGCTTTGCATCAGCAACACTGGCCGCTTGATGAAATAAATCGAGTGTTTTATTTATTACTAATTTCTCAACCGCATTCTGTGCCGATGAATAAAAACTCATCAATATGAGTGTTATAGCTATGCATTGTTTAATCATGTTCATTCCCTCCATTATTTTTTGGCTAATACGAAATAACAACCAGTAAAGGTTGCTGCGATATTTTCACCGCAATATATATGCGCCGTTAATTTTATCCGGGCATTCTTGCCTTTTAATAAGGGAGCAAAGTCCCCTAATACTTCTTCTTTTACTACTTGCCCATATGCTAAGCCCTTTATTGGGGAATGATAACGAATATTGGCATCGGCTAATACAATATCACCTTCAATGTCTGTCTGCGATTGCTGTTTATCTTGTAATGCAAGGTAAACCCAGCCCCAGCCAGTTAAGGTGGCTAAAGTATAAATACTACCTGCAAACATAGTGTGATGCAGGTTTTGGTTAAATTCAGCATCACAATGAGTTACTAGTTTTTGGCTGTCAAAATAGCTAATTTGAAGATTCATTGCTTTACTTAGAGGAATGGTTTTATGCCAAAGATTTTGAAGCGCTTGTGCCGGTACTTTTTTATGTTGCTCAGATGTCGCTAATACTTTTTCCATACGAAAATGTTTTAGCTCATCGAATAATGTATGAGAAAAACCTTGGTTTTCATAACCTTGTTTTTGATAAAATTTTTTTACATTTTCACGGGCATTTAAAAAAACCTTAGTCATTCCTAGCAACATGGCTTGTTGTTCTAGCTCAATAATAATTTGTTGTCCTAATCCTTGGCCTTGAACTTTCTCTGCCACTGCCATGTAGCGTATCTGACCTTGGTTATCTGCAAGTTTTTCTAAACGGCCGACAGCAATGACATCGTTGTTTTCATCAACTATCATGCGATGAATTGACTGTAGCTCCACTCCATCTTGCTCTGAGCCTAATAGTTTCCCCCAAGGTTTCCTTAATATTTGCCACCGCAACTGGTAATATTGTGCAAACTCATCAGCAGTATTAGGTGCTCTTAGGGTATTCATTGACTATCCTTAATGAAAGTAACTTTTATTTGCTATAACTATTAGGTAATTATGCAATTAGCAAAGCACATTGCACAAGGTAAGCTCGCTTATTTTAATCAAGGTAATGAAGCCATTTCTGTAAGTGAGAATGAACATTATCGTTGGCTAGCTTTTAGTGGCAATAATAATGAGCAAGTTATTCAAAGTGTTATGCTCAAGCGTAAGCCTTGGAAATTGACATTACCTCATCAAACTGCCCTTATGTTGCCTTTATTATTTTTCAAACCCAATTCAATAGTTGAGCTAGGCTTAGGCGGCGGTAATATTCAGCGCTTTATAAATAACTTGTCGGAAGATATTTCAATACATAGTATTGAACATAGCAGCGATGTGATTGATTGCTTTAATCAGTACTTCAACCCAGAAAAAAATCCAATGCATGTGGTTTTCAGCGATAGCCAGCAATGGTTACAAGAAAACAAAACGCAATTTGATTGGTTTATTTGTGATATTTTTCAGCAAGATATACAGAGCTACGACAACACTATTAATCAGTTAGAGCACATAACTCAACATATTAAGACCAATACTTGCTTATCAATTAACTTACCAGACGCTAGCGATAATGAAGTTAATCTACTATTAACTATTTTGCAGCAATTATCACCTTTACATGAAATTACGTATTTTCATGTGCCCAATTATTTAAATATTGTCATTCATTTGATCCCTACACAATGGCAAAGCTATAAGCGTTTAAAGCGTAATAAATATAGTTTTTTGCCAAAAAATACTTTTTCTCGTTGGCAGAAATTTTGGCAGCACGGTAAACAAGTACCAATTTAATTAAACTCGGCTTAAATAGTTAAGGTAAATGTAACGGGGCCATCATTGAGCAATGCTACTTTCATATCTGCCGCAAATTCACCTGTGGGTACAGTAAAACCACGTTCGCGCAATTGCTGACAAAAGTATTGATACAAGTCATTACTAAACTCAGGTTTTGCTGCAGAGGTAAAACTTGGGCGCATACCACTGTTGGTATCGGCTGCTAAGGTAAATTGTGAAACAACTAAAATATCTCCTCCTGCCTGTTTAACATTCAAGTTCATTTTTCCGTTTTCATCGTTAAAAACTCGATAGCCCGCGACCCGTTCTGCCAAGCGTTTTGCTTTAATCTGGTTATCATCAGGCTGAACAGCTAAGAAAACAAGCAAGCCTTTATCTATTGAGCCAATCACTTCGTTATTAACAGTAACACTTGCACGAGACACTCTTTGAATTAGTACTATCATTGTTCTTCATTCTCTAAATTATATTCTTGTAAAGATACCGTAATTACCGCACCGCCTAGCACGATCAGCCAAGATAAATATACCCATAAAAATAAAATAGGCACAATGGCCAAGGCACCATAAATAGCTTGATAGGATGGAAAAGCGGTTAGGTATACCGCAAAAATTTTCTTGGCAAATTCAAACAGAATCGCAGCGAACAATGCACCTGAAAAAGCATACTTTAAAGAGACTTCTTTATTTGGTACTAACATATATAAAAGTATAAACGCTGCTAAGGATGCTAATAAGGGCAGTAACCGAAAAAACAGTCCCATAAGACCATAACTGTCATTTACGCCTGATGAGACTAAAGAAACAAGATAAGAGGTAATGGCAATACTTGCCCCAACAAGAATAGGTCCTAACGTTAGGATCATCCAGTACATGGAAAATGAGGTTATCGTGCGGCGTTTTTTGGTTACTTGCCAAATATTATTGAATGTTTTATCGATAACCGAGACCAATAATAAAGCAGCAACGAACAGAAATGTGATCGCTACAGCAGACATTTTAGAAGCATTATCTACAAAAGAAGATAAATATTGTTGTACAACATCACTTGCTGTTGGCACAAAATTGTCATAGACAAATTGTTGAACACTGCTATGAATGTCTGCAAAAATTGGAAATGCGGTTGCTATGGATAAAGCGACTACCATCAATGGAACAAGTGACATTAAACTCACGTAAGAAAGATATCCAGCCACAACTTGCAACTGCGCTTGCCTGAGGCGCTTTCGAAGGTAATGAAAAAAAGATAGATAGTACCGCCATGGCAAAGCGTGTTTTACTCTGGAGAATAACGTTTGCAGAGAACTCATATTTGCTAACAATTGGATGATTTTTAAATGATTAGGATTATATTATGATAACCTTTTACTGTTTACTAGTAATTCACTTAGATATATGAGGAGAGAAGATGGCCAGCCAAGGATCAACGGGTAATGTTATCGCAGCAATTTGTAATGTGTTTTTTCCCGGTTTAGGGCAATTGGTGCAAGGAAGATTATTTCCTGCCATTATTTTTGCTATTGTATGCGTGGGTGGCTATGCACTTTGGATGTTAGTAATACCGGCAATTATCGCAGCTTTATTTCACTTATATTCAGTGATTGATGCCGCAACCTATAAAAACAATAACTAGTTTCATTTTATTGTGATTATAAGCTAAGTACTAATGAAGAAGTTTTAGCAATGCAGGAAGAGACTGTCTTGAGACGAGCTCTACTTCAAGTTCACCTTCTAGTTAACGTTATCGCTTGCGCAAGAAAAGTGGAATATAGTAATTTAGCCTAATAATCAAGGCAGTCTAGGCTCAGCGATTCTGTGCTCTTGACTAAGCGACTGCTCGTGCACACGGTTTATTTGTGCAAGCAATTCAGATAATTGTTGGATCTGTTTGGGGCTAGCTTTACCTTGACTAAATATAATGCTGAGTTCTTGTAACTTTTTCTGTTGAGCGGGTGACATACTGCAACTCCCTTTGCTGAACACTAATGAAATGGTGTGAATAAAAAACTAACTTACCTCTTAAGTCTAGCAGCAAAGATTATCTTTGCTCGTTATTTGAACAACAAAAAGTAACAAGATATTAACTTAATTTTTTAGTTAATATAAAACATCAAGTTATCATCGTAATTTTTCCATAAAAAAACCGCTCAATAAGCTATTAAGCGGTTTCAACATCACGCATTGTCAATTAAAATGTTATTTAGCAGCGCGACCTTCACGTTTACGGTCATTTTCTTTTAAGAATCTTTTACGAATACGAATACTTTCAGGTGTAACTTCTACCAATTCATCGTTGTCAATAAACTCTAATGCTTGCTCTAAAGTCATTAAAATTGGCGGCGTTAGTACTTGTGCTTCATCAGTTCCTGATGAACGTACGTTGGTTAATTGCTTACCTTTAAGAGCGTTAACCGTTAAATCATTATCACGGCTATGAATACCAATAACTTGACCTTCATAAATTTCAACACCATGACCAATCATCATACGACCACGAGATTGCAAATTAAATAAAGCGTTAGTTAACGCTTTACCTGTTGCATTAGCGATCATCACACCATTTTTGCGTTGACCAATATCGCCACCTTTATGCGGTCCGTATTCAAAAAATGTATGATAAATTAAACCTGAACCCGAGGTTAGTGTCATAAATTCTGTTTGGAAACCAATTAGGCCACGACTAGGCATAATAAAGTCCATACGAATACGACCAGTACCATCAGGGGCCATATCAGTTAATTCAGCTTTACGAACACCCATTTTTTCCATGATAGCGCCTTGATGCTGCTCTTCAACATCAATCGTTACAGTTTCATAAGGTTCTTGCAGCTCACCGTTAATTTCACGCTCGATAACTTCAGGACGTGACACGGCGAGTTCAAAACCTTCACGGCGCATATTTTCAATTAAAATACCAAGATGCAATTCCCCACGACCTGATACTTTAAACTTATCTGGATCATCTAACTGTTCAACACGTAAAGCAACGTTATGTACTAATTCTTTCTCTAGTCTGTCTTTGATATTTCGTGAAGTAACATATTTACCTTCTTTACCACAAAATGGAGAGGTATTTACTTGGAATGTCATATTAATGGTAGGCTCATCAATAGATAGTGCAGGTAAACCTTCGACCTCAGTTGGGCAACAAATAGTATCCGATATTTTAAGCTCGCCTAATCCAGTAATGGCAATTATATCACCCGCGAAACCTTCATCTATATCATGGCGCTCTAAACCAAGGTAACCAAATACTTTACCAACTTTCGCGTTATGCACTCCGCCATTGGCCAATTGAATTGTCACTTGTTGATTAGGCTTAACACTACCGCGTTTAATTCTACCAACACCGATAACACCTAAATAAGAGCTGTAATCAAGTTGTGATATTTGCATTTGGAATGAACCATCAGGGTCAGCATTTGGCGATGGGACTTCTTCAATAATAGTATTGAATAAAGGTGTCATATCACCGCCAGTTTCACCCTCTTCTAGTGAAGCCCAACCATTAATAGCCGAAGCATAAACAACTTTAAAATCAAGTTGTTCATCAGAAGCGCCAAGGTTATCAAACAATTCAAATACTTGATCCATAACCCAATCTGGACGAGAACCCGGCTTATCAACTTTATTGATTACAACAATAGGCTTTAACCCTTGAGCAAACGCTTTTTGTGTAACAAAACGCGTTTGTGGCATAGGGCCTTCCTGTGCGTCAACTATCAATAATACTGAATCTACCATTGACATTACTCGCTCAACTTCTCCACCAAAATCAGCATGACCAGGAGTGTCGACGATATTGACACGGTAACCATTCCAGTTAACAGCGGTATTCTTCGCTAAGATGGTGATACCACGTTCTTTCTCGATATCATTCGAGTCCATTACTCGCTCATCATGATCGCTACGCGAACCTAATGTGCCAGATTGCTCAAGTAATTTATCAACAAGGGTGGTTTTTCCGTGGTCAACGTGGGCAATAATTGCGACGTTACGTAATTTATCTAACACAGGCGTTACTCGCTGTTACTATCATAAGTTATGCTACCAAAGCACGACTTATGAATAGGGCTATAATTTGGCGCGCATTATACAGCTGTTTTGTTCAAAAAGATATCAATTCTGCAAAAGCAAATTTTAGCCTAATAAAAATTTACTAAAATTAATTTTGCGATAAAATATTCAATTTAATTACAGGACAAATTTTTAGAATAGTCTATAGTGTGAACAACCCAACCTTGGATGCACCAAAAAGATCTGGGCGAGCACCATACAGGTGCAAACGATATTTTTCGCCTATTGTAATATCCTGTTTATTAAGGTTTTTATTGTTGGCATAATTTTAGCTTATGTTTGCCATAGCAATTGGTGCAAACCAACAAAATTTAAAACTAACCTCACTGGAGAGACACAATGTCACAAGCAGTATTCGATTTAATTAAAGAGCACGATGTCAAATTTGTTGACCTTCGTTTCACTGATTCAAAAGGTAAAGAACAACACGTTTCTATTCCTCATCACCAAGTTAACGAAGACTTCTTCGAAGACGGTAAAATGTTCGATGGCTCTTCAATTCAAGGTTGGAAAGGTATTAATGAATCTGACATGGTAATGATGCCTGATGCAGAAAGTGCTGTATTAGACCCATTCACAGAAGCAGTTACCTTGAACATTCGTTGTGATATTTTAGAACCAACAACAATGCAAGGGTATAGCCGTGATCCTCGTTCTGTAGCTAAACGCGCTGAAGAGTATATGCGTAGCACTGGTGTTGCTGATACGGTATTAATTGGTCCAGAGCCTGAATTCTTCGTTTTTGATGATGTTCGTTTCCATACCGACATGAGTGGTTCATTCTATAAGATTGATGATAAAGAAGCTTGTTGGAATTCTGGTACTGAATACGAAGAAGGCAATATGGGTCATCGTCCTGGAGTTAAAGGCGGCTACTTCCCAACAGCCCCTGTTGATTCCTCACAAGACCTACGTTCTGCTATGTGTTTAGTGATGGAAGATATGGGCTTAGTTGTTGAAGCACATCATCATGAAGTTGCTACTGCTGGCCAAAACGAAATCGCTTGTCGCTTTAATACTATGGTATTAAAGGCAGATGAAGTACAAATTTATAAGTATGTTGTGCATAACGTTGCGCATGCATACGGCAAAACTGCCACCTTTATGCCTAAGCCATTAGTAGGTGACAACGGTACAGGTATGCATGTACATCAATCGCTCGCTAAAGATGGTGTTAACTTATTCTCTGGTGATAAATACGGCGGTTTATCTGAACTAGCGCTTTATTACGTTGGTGGTATTATCAAGCATGCTAAAGCATTAAACGCTTTCACTAATGCGTCAACTAATTCGTACAAACGCCTTGTGCCTGGTTTTGAAGCACCAGTAATGCTTGCTTACTCAGCTCGTAATCGTTCTGCTTCTATTCGTATCCCAATGGTACCTTCGCCGAAAGCAATGCGCATTGAAGTACGTTTCCCTGATCCTACAGCTAACCCATATTTAGCTTTCTCAGCAATGCTGATGGCAGGCCTTGACGGTATCAAAAACAAAATCCACCCTGGTGATGCTATGGATAAAGATCTATATGACTTACCAGCAGAAGAAGCGGCGGAAATTCCACAAGTTGCCTCTTCACTTGAAGAAGCATTAGACGCTCTAGAAGCCGACAAAGAATTCTTAACTGTTGGTGGTGTAATGGATAGCGATATGATCGATGCATACATCGGCCTTAAACGAGAAGAAATTGAATTATTGAACTCTACTACTCATCCAGTAGAATTTGATATGTACTATAGCGTTTAATTACTAGTTAGAAATTATAAGTATTAAGCCTAGTGCTTTGACTTAAATTTTTAAATATAAAGCCCACTTTAGTGGGCTTTTTTATTATCAAAAACTCTTTGATAAAGTAAATACATTTTTAAGTGGCAAAACTTAGAATTTTTGTATAAATTATAATTACCTATGTACGCACTTTGGTGTGCTTGGATATATCTAAAGGAACAGGATATACTTATTAATTATGATTAGACTTATATTGCTGACATTGCTCACTTTATCAATAGCAACTCCCGTAAATGCGAGTACCGCTAAGATATATGTATGGCGCAATGAAAAAGGGGAATTAGTCTATTCGGACACGCCAAGACCTGGTGCTGAAGAAGTCACAACTAAACCTGGAAATGTCATCAAATCTTCCACCAAAGTTGAAACGCAAGTTTTAGATATTAACACCAAGAAGATTGAAGACGATTATCAAGTTGTTATCAATCACCCTAAGGATAACGCTACCATACGTGATAATACTGGTTCTGTTTACATCAGTGGTAGTATTAAACCAATCTTTAAGCGCGGTTTAAAAATCCAGCTTATCTTAGACGATACTCCACATCAAAAACCTCAAACGCACACCATGTTTTCGCTTCGAAATATTGACCGTGGCGAACACCAAATAAAAATGGAATTAATCAACGAAAAGGGCAAGGTAATTGCATTATCTAAAGCAATAACGTTTTATATGCATCGTGCCTCAGCCAATTAACAACAATTAGCACCAAATAGCGGCATTTTACCCTGCAAATAAGACCTTTCTAGAATATACTGAATTATATGCACCACATTAGTGCGCATGTGAAATGAGAGTGGGGTTTTATGTTGCAATCTAGGCAAGAAATACAACAATTAAAAATAGGCTATCAACAAGCATTAGCAAACCAATTGGTTACTGCCGTGCTAATACTCGATCAAGAATTAAAGATTTGCTATCTAAACCCTGCTGCTGAAGCCCTACTGATTAAAAGTTTAAATAAATTGTACGGTAGGCCCCATGATCTGATCTTTGCCAATACTTCCATAACGCATACCCGCTTAACTCAATTACTGGCGACAGGGCAAGAGTTTACTGATAGTGAAATAGTCGTGGAGTTTAGTGAAAGTCATCGCTTTACTGCCGAAGTAACTGCTTCCGCGGTCGAGTTTAATCGTGTTTCTCATGTGCTTATTGAATTTAAACAAATTGATCAGCAAAAACAAATTAGCCTTGAAGTATTTCAACAGCAACAGTGGATCGCTGCACGTGATTTGATTAAGGGCTTAGCCCATGAAATTAAGAACCCGCTTGGTGGTTTACGGGGTGCTGCACAGTTGTTGAATAAAGAGTTAGATCAAGATCAGCAAGAATACACTGAGATGATTATTGAGCAAGCTGATAGATTAACAAACTTAGTTGACCGGCTTTTAGGCCCCAACCAGTTACCGCAAATAGAGACTCATAACATTCATTCTGTACTGGAAAAAGTTTGCCAAATTGTTAATTTTTCTAGTGAGAAAATAATAGAACTTAAACGTGACTACGACCCTTCGATTCCCAGTGTAGAATGTGATCAAGAAAAAATTCAGCAAGCAGTATTAAATATTGTCAACAATGCTATTCAAGCAATATCAGCTGAAAATATTATCACCCTTAAAACCCGTATTGCGAGTAATAAAACAATAAACGGAAAGCGAGTAAAATTATCAGTAGTGATCAGTATTATTGACGATGGGCCCGGCATTCCAGTTAATATTCAAGATACATTATTTTACCCTATGGTCTCTGGTCGTTCTAATGGTACCGGCTTAGGACTATCTATTTCGCAAACATTAGTAAACCAACACCAAGGAAAACTATCTTGTCATAGTCGCCCTGGTCATACAGAATTTATGATTCTTTTACCACTAAACTAATATAAAGAGCTATACCAAAAGCCTATAACTGACTTTTATAACTTTAACGCAAGAGAAAAAAACATGATTACCGAACAAGTTTGGATTGTTGACGATGATAGCTCAATTCGTTGGGTTTTAGAGAAAGCTTTTACTAAGGCTAATATTACTAGTGCATCGTTTGAAAGTGCGAGTAATTTATTAATTGCTTTGGATCATGATCGTCCTGAAGTTATTATCTCTGATATTCGCATGCCTGATATTGATGGTATGAGCCTACTCAATTCCATAAGCAAAGATCACCCTAACATCCCCGTCATTATCATGACCGCTCATTCAGATCTAGATAGTGCTGTTAATGCCTATAAAGGTGGTGCATTTGAATATTTGCCCAAACCATTTGATATGGATGAAGCTGTTACTTTAGTGAATCGCGCATTAACGCATGCTCGGGAGCAAAATGCGAAAAATCAGAAAAAAGAAGTTGCTCCTTTAGCTGCCGGTCTCATTGGTGAAGCACCAGCTATGCAGGAAGTATTTCGGGCTATTGGTCGTTTATCTCGTTCAAGTATTAGTGTCTTAATTAATGGTGAATCAGGGACAGGTAAAGAATTAGTAGCTCATGCATTACATTCACACAGTCCTAGATCTCACGCACCATTTATACCGCTTAATATGGCGGCAATTCCAAAAGATCTTATTGAATCAGAATTATTCGGACATGAAAAAGGGGCATTTACTGGTGCAAATTCAGTACGGCAAGGACGATTTGAACAAGCTCACGGCGGAACGCTATTTTTAGATGAAATAGGCGATATGCCACTAGAAATTCAGACACGATTATTACGCGTTTTATCTGATGGTCAGTTTTACCGTGTTGGCGGTCATTCGCCTGTACAAGTAGATGTTCGAATAATAGCCGCAACACATCAAAATCTAGAAGATAGAGTAAATAATAGTGAATTTAGGGAAGACTTATTCCATCGACTAAATGTTATCCGCATTCAACTACCCAGCCTACGCGAAAGAAAAGAAGATATTGCTCAGTTAAGTCAACATTTCTTAAAACAAGCAGCAAACGAATTAAGTGTCGAGCCAAAATCGGTCAGCAAAAAAGCTGCTGCGTTCCTACAACAATGCCAGTGGCCAGGGAATGTCAGACAACTAGAGAACATTTGTCGCTTTCTCACTGTTATGGCTAGTGGTCAAGAGATATTATTGGAAGACTTACCAAGTGAGTTAACTGTGAAAACAATACAAATTAATTCACAAGCATCATCTTGGCAAGCGGCATTGAGTGATTGGATGGATCAAGAATTAGCACAAGGCCATAGTGCAATTTTAGATACTGCCACACCTGAATTCGAAAAAATAATGCTAGAACGAGCTCTACTTTATACGCAAGGACATAAGCAGGATGCTGCTAAAAAACTAGGCTGGGGAAGAAACACTTTAACAAGAAAACTGAAAGAATTGGATATTAATTAACCATTACCCTTGCACCAACATGCAAACTGTAAGTTGCAGCTTTCTACGTGTTTGCTACTGACGTTAAACTATGAAGTACAAGTGTGAGAATCACATTCTTTACAGTTGTTACATAGTTTAATATTAATAAAGTGAGCAGCAATAATAAGGCTTGCTCCCCCTATTATAAAATACATTTCAACTGCTGCTGAAAAGTCATGTTTTATCCAATATAACGCTACACCTAAGTAGAGCAAATAAAACGGGTACAAACGTTTATGGTAACGTTTAAAGCCTGAAAAGAGTGCAATTGTACCGAGTGCTGCCGTCATCAGTAAGAATACATGCTCCCAAGTATGGTCGGCTAAAAAGCTTAGGCCCATTAGAGGTAATATAGGTAAAATAATGGGCAGCATAATACAATGTAATGCACATAATGATGTGGCTGTAATGCCTAATCTATCTAACATAAGAACCTAGAATTTTAATATTTAACGGTAATTAACATGAAGCATTTAATTAATACGTTGAAACTAAATGATACTTCATGATGGTATTTTGTAATAGTATCACAATTGATACACTATAACATTATTAAAATTTCTAAACTCATCAAATTTAAGAACGGTCAACGGGAAAACTAATCACCTGCTCTATATGATCAGCTTTTAACGCTAACATTATAAGGCGATCAACACCTAAGGCGACACCTGAACACGGTGGTAATCCATGAGACAATGCAGATATAAAATTCGCATCAATGCGCTTTTCTTTTAAAAGCATTTTTTTACGTTTTACATTATCTTGTTGAAAACGTTCTAATTGTACATCGATATCCGTTAACTCATTAAATCCATTTACTAGTTCAATACCACGAAAATAGCACTCAAAGCGTTGTGCGACCCTATTATCCTTTGGACACATTTTTGCTAAAGAGGCTTGCGATATAGGAAAGTTAAAAACAAAACATGGTTTATCATTACCTATCTTTGGCTCAATAATTTCACTAAATATAAACTGTAATAAAATATCATTATCGTCTGCTATTGCTAGCCATTCACACAGTTTATTGTGGTCGTTAATTATTGCTAATAATTGCTCAGTACTCGCCATCAAGGGATCTACATCAACATACTCAATAAAAAGTTGTTGATAAGTGACTTGAATAGGCTCATCACAGTTGAGAACCAACTGTAATAGTTCTGCAACCTCAGCCATTAATTCAAAATGGTCGAACCCTAATCGGTACCATTCAAGCATAGTAAATTCAGGGTTATGATAGCGACCAGCTTCTTCATGACGAAAAGCCTTTGATATTTGATAAATGCAGCCATAACCTGATGCTAAAAGACGTTTCAGATGGAACTCTGGCGACGTTTGTAAATGGAGTTCAGTTGGCTGACATACACTCTTGTCGGCTAAAAAATTATATCGGCAAGTGAACGTTTCTAAATGCACGTCAGTTACTGTACCTAACGACAAGGTTGGCGTTTCTACCTCTACAACAGCTTTGTCACTAAAAAACTGTCGTATTTGTTGTAATATCTGGGCACGCTTTTGCGCATGATCCCATGTAAGCGTTGGTTTCCAAGACATAAGTAGTTCCGATTTTCTAGTTTCTGAAACAAAAAAGGCCGCTTTCGCGACCTTTTTAGCTTCTACTGTTATCTAGATATTAATCTAAGATAGCTGATACAACACCAGCACCAACAGTACGACCGCCTTCACGAATCGCGAAGCG